>ERZ888423.247-NODE-247-length-57789-cov-10.434960_pt1 | contig 57789 bp, 61 predicted proteins | sample MGYA00520523_ERZ888423 | MGnify/ENA primary metagenome ERZ888423 (study PRJEB32303, sample SAMEA104408611) | aquatic metagenome | biome: Brackish water; feature: Pelagic; material: water | place: Baltic Sea | collected 2014-06-08T10:24:00 | depth 30,27 m ... | reverse complement strand
CGCGCCGGACGCCGCGGCGGTCGACGCCTTCCATGCGGCGGCCCTCGCCCATGGCGGCGCGTCCGACGGCGCGCCCGGCCCGCGCCCCGCCGCCGTCACGACCTATTACGGCGCCTTCGTGATCGACCTCGATGGCCATAAAATCGAAGCCGCCGCTTTTGCCCCCAAGCCGGACGCCTGATCCGGCATGCGCATCGGCGTCGTCTCCGACATTCACTGCAACGCCCGGGCGCTCGACCATGCGCTGACGCTGATGGGACCGATCGACCGGCTGTTCTGCCTGGGCGACAGCATCTACGAGTTCCGGTTTTCCAATGACGTCGTCGCCTTGTTGCGCCAGCAGGAGGCGCTCGTCATTCAAGGCAATCACGAAGAGGCCTTCTTCAGCCCGGCCGGCGCCCGCGCCCGCGCGGCGCCCGCTGTCGATCCCGATCATGCGGACTGGCTCGCCGCCCAGCCGCTCCGCCGCCGCCTGATGCTCGACGGCGTCGATTTCCATCTTTGCCACTCGACGCCCTGGGAGCCGCGCGGCCCCTACATCATCCCGGAAGACCCGGCGCTCGCCCGCTTCGGCGAAACCGACGCCCATGTCGTGCTCTATGGCCACACCCACCGCCAGGTCGTGCGCGAGATCGCGGGCACGCTGATCGTCAATCCAGGGTCGGCGGGCGATGCGCGCGACGCGAAAAACGGCCGGCTGCTCAGTTGCGCCGTTATCGAGACGCAGCCGCTCACGGCGCGTATCATCGACTTCGCCAATCCATGAGGGGAGACAGACCCATGCTCGATACGCCCGAAACCGGCTCGCCGCTGATCTGCCTGAACGCGGCCGATAATGTCGCGGTCGCGCGGCGGGAACTGGCGCGCGGCGTCGACCTGCCGGGTCTGCAGGTCAAGACCGCCGAGATCGTGCCGGCGGGCTACAAGGTCGCGATGCAGGATATCGCCAAGGGCGCGCCCATCCTGAAATACGCGACGACCATTGGCTTCGCCGCGAAGGACATCAAGGCCGGCGAGATGCTGCACAGCCACAATATCGCATTCCAGGAATTCGACCGCGACTATGCCCATGCCGACGGCTATACGCCGATCAACGTGCTGCCGGCGACCGAACGCGCCACGTTTCAGGGCTACAAGCGCGCCGACGGCCGAGTCGGCACGCGCAATTTCATCGCCATCGTATCGACCGTGAACTGCTCCGCGACGGTCGTGCATGCGATCGCCGCCCATTTCACCAGGGAGCGGCTCGCCGCATATCCGAATGTCGACGGCGTCGCGGCGTTCGCCCATGCCATGGGCTGCGGCATGGAAATGACCGGCGAGCCGATGAACCTGCTGCATCGCACGCTGGCGGGCTACATCAATCACCCGAACGTCGCGGGCGCTCTTGTCGTCGGCCTCGGCTGCGAGCGGTGCCAGGTCGGCGGGCTGTTCGCCGCCCAGGCGATGGAAGTCGGCCCCGGCCTCCGCACCCTCGTCATGCAGGAGAACGGCGGCACCCGGGCGACGATCCAGGCGGGCATCGCCGTCGTTGAGGAGATGCTGGCGGACGCCAACCGGGCGACACGCGAAACGGCGTCGGCCGAACACATCATGGTCGGCCTGCAATGCGGCGGGTCGGACGCCTTCTCGTCGATCACCGCGAACCCGGCGCTTGGCCGGGCGGTCGATATCCTGGCGCAGCACGGGGGCACGGGCGTTCTCTCTGAAACCCCGGAAATCTACGGCGTCGAGCACACCCTGACGCGCCGGGCCGCATCCGTCGCCATCGGCGAAAAACTGATCGAGCGGATCCGCTGGTGGAAGGACGTCTATGCCGTCGGCCGCGACGTCCAGATCAACGGCGTCGTCTCGCCCGGCAACCAGAAGGGCGGCCTGGCGAACATTCTGGAGAAGTCGCTCGGGTCGGCCATGAAAGGCGGCACCGGACCATTGATGGCGGTATACGAATATGCGGAACGGGTGACGCAGCCGGGCTTCGTCTTCATGGACACCCCCGGTTTCGATCCGGTATCGGCGACCGGGCAGATCGCGGGCGGCGCCAATCTGGTGGCCTTCACCACCGGCCGCGGCTCCTGCTTCGGCGCGAAGCCGACGCCTTCCATCAAGCTCGCGACCAACACGCCGATGTTCGTCCGCATGGAAGAGGACATGGACATCAATTGCGGCAAGGTGCTGGACGGCGGCGCCTCGATGGATGAGATGGGCCGGGAGATTTTCGACTTCTTCCTCGATTGCGCCTCCGGCAAGCCGACCAAGAGCGAAATCCTCGATCTTGGCCGGCATGAGTTCGTGCCCTGGCAGATCGGCATTGTCGGCTGATATGGCGAACGACCCCTTCCGACTGACTGCGACCGACGCCATAACATCCATCGCCGCTGGCGCGCTGACGGCGCGCGCGCTCGTCGAAAGCTGCCTGGAGCGAACCGCGGCGTTGGAGCCTGACATCAATGCCTGGGCGCATCTCGGCGCCGAGCAAGCGCGCGCGGCCGCGGACCGGGCTGACGCTCAGGGGAATACGGGCGCGCTCAAGGGGGTCCCGTTTGCGGCGAAAGATATCATCGACAGTCATGACATGCCGACGGGCTATGGCTCGCCGATCCATGCCGGCGCTCAGCCCTTCGCCGACGCCTCGCCGATCGCGCTGGCGCGGGCGGCGGGCGGCGTACTGCTCGGCAAGACAGTGACGACCGAGTTCGCCAACCTGACGCCCGGACCGACCCGCAACCCCCATGATCCGAGCCGCACGCCCGGCGGCTCCTCCTCAGGCTCGGCGGCGGCGGTCGCGGCAATGATGGTTCCGCTGGCCTATGGCACCCAGACCACGCAATCGACGATCCGCCCGGCCGCGTTTTGCGGCGTCCATGGCTATTGCCCGACTCAGGGGGACTTCCGCCTGGCGGGCGTGCGCGAAGCTGCCGACACGTTCGACCGCCTCGGTCTGATCGCCCGCAGCCTTGCCGACATCGCGCTTTTGCGGGACGTGCTGTTACGGCGCCCCGCCGCGCCCTTCAAGCTCGCCGGATCGCCGCCGAGGATCGGCCTTTGCCGCACCCATCTCTGGGAGAGCTTCGATCCGGCGCTCAGAAGCGATATCGAGGCTGCGGCAAGGCGCCTGGAAGCAAAGGGCGCGACGGTCACGGACCGCCCGACGCCGCCCGCATTCGAACGCCTCGCCGAAGCGCAGCGGCAGATTTCGGCCTATGAGTTCGTGCGCAACTTCGCCTTCGAAATCGACCGACATTGGGACCGGATCAGCCCGCAACTCCGCGAGGGCCGCATCAAGGACGGCCTCGCCTGCACGTATGAGCGTTACCGCGAGGCGCTCGCCGAGGCGGCGGCGGCGCGCGCCCTGGTCCCTGACCTCTTCGAGGGCGTTGATGTGCTGATCGCGGCGAGCGCGCCCGGCGAAGCGCCCATCGGCATTCAGGCCACCGGATCGGCGGCGGTCGGCGCGCTTTGGACGCCGCTCTATCTGCCTTGCGTGACGCTGCCGGTCTTCAAAGGCCCGGCCGGCATGCCGATGGGCTTACAGGTTCTCGCGTCCGAGGGTCAGGACGACCGCATGTTGCAAGCCGCCCGATGGATCGAGGCGACGCTCTGAGATGGCGTTTCGCTTCGTTCATACGGCAGACGTCCACCTGGACTCGCCCTTGCAGAGCCTGGCGCTCCGCGACGCCGAGCTTGCGGCCCTGATTGCGACCGCGACCCGGGAGACCTTTGCCGCCATCATCGATCTCTGCATCGAAGAGGCCGTCGACGCACTCCTGATCGCAGGCGATCTCTATGACGGCGACGCCACGTCGATGAAGACTGCGGCATTCCTGGCGGGCCAGCTGCGCCGCCTGCCGCCTGAAATCACGGTCTTTCTGCTGAAGGGCAATCACGACGCCCAGTCGGACATCACCAAGCGCCTGGACCTGCCGGCGAACGTCAAGCAATTCACCGGCTACGGCGAAATCCACGACCTGATCAGCCGCGACGGGGATGCGGTCGCTGTCCATGGCGTCAGCTTCGCGGGCCGTCACATCAAGGAAAGCTTGCTGCCGAAGTACAAGCCGGCGACGGCTGGCGCGATCAATGTCGGCCTGATGCATACCAGCCTCGACGGTTCGCCGGACCACGATCCCTATGCGCCGGTCGCCGCGTCCGACCTTGGCGCCCATGGCTTCGATTATTGGGCGCTCGGCCATATTCACAAGCGCATGGAACTGGACCGAGGCGGGGCCCGGATCGTCATGCCGGGCATCCCGCAAGGCCGGCATGTGAACGAAGGCGGCCCGCGCTCGGTCACGCTGGCGTCGATCGCGGCCGGCGGGGCGGTCGCAACCGAGGAACGCTTTCTGGCGCTGGCGGAGTTCATGCGGCTGGATATTTCGGTCGATGCCTGCGCGGGCCTCGAGGATCTGCGGACATGCCTGGAGCCGAGCTTCGCCAAGGCGCGGGCGGAGGCGAAGGCGCGGCAGTCGATCCTGCGTCCCCGCCTCATCGGCACGACGCCGGCCGCCTGGAGCTTCCGCCGCGACCGGGCGCTTCTCCTCGAAACCGCGCGCGACATCGTGCAGGGCCACGCCGACCTCTGGATCGAAACGCTCGAACTTGAAATTGCGGCGCCCACGGCTTCGCCCGACGGCGCCGGACCGACGCTGGAGCTTGGCGACGATATGACCGCTGCCCTGGCCAGTCCCGCATTCGCGGACGACGCAGCAAAAATCGTCGATGAGTTGCGCCGCTTCCTGCCGCGCGAGGCGAGCGACAGTCTCGGCCATGACGACGCCTCCGCCGCGGCGTTCCTGCAAAGGATGATGCGCGAGGCGGCCGACGACGCCCTTGCCCGCCTCGCTGGCGACGGCGGGGATAGCGGGGATCGCGCCTGATGCGGTTCGAACGCCTCGCCCTCGCCCGTTACGGCCACTTCACGGGCTTCGCCCTGGACTTCGGGCCGAAGCCGGATGCAGGCCCCGACCTGCATGTCGTCTATGGACCGAACGAAGCCGGGAAATCGACGATCTTCGCGGCGATGATCGACCTGATGTTCGGCATGCCGACCCGGACGCCCTATAATTTCCTGCACGATTACAAGGCCATGCTGATCGAAGCCGACGCCGACCTTGGCGACGGCGCCGGCCCGCAACGGCTGCAGCGGATCAAGCAGCCGAGGAATTCCCTGCTCGACCGGAACGGCGCGCCGCTGCATGAGACGGTCTTCAGCGCGCTCGCCGGATTGCAACGCCAGGACTATGTGGCGATGTTTTCGCTGGACGCCGCATCCCTCGCCGAGGGCGCCGTGACGCTCTTGGGCGCGGAGGGAGATTTCGGCGAGATCCTGTTCGGCGCCAGCGCCGGACTCGCCGCGATCAGCCGCGATCTGGCGTCGATGCGCGGCGAATCCGATGCGCTCTACCGCCACCGCGCGCACGCGACCGAGCTGGCCGGCCTGAAGGCCCGCATCGAGCAATTGCGCAAGGACCGCGCCGCCGTCGATCTGGGCGCCGCCGACTTCGCGCGCCTGACCGACGCCCGCGAGGGCGCCCAGGCGGCGGCCGACGCCGCGCTCAAGCAAGAAGCAGAGGTCCGCCGCGAGCTCGCCCGCCTGGAGCGATTGAAAGGCGGCCTGGATGCGCTGCGGAAACTGAAAGCCGCCCGTGAAGCGCTGGCCGCGCTCGGCGACGTCAAGGCCGCGCCGGAAGGCTGGGCCGACCAAGCCGCGGCGCTCCTGACCGAGGGCGCCGGGCTGCAAGCCCGCGTCGAAGCGGCGGAGAGCGATCTCAAGCAAAAGCAGGCGGCCCGCGCGGCGCTGGCGCTGGACCCGACGGTCCTCGCCGCCGCCGACGCCATCGCGGCCGTAGCGGCGCTGATCGGCGACTATGCCGGCGCAATCCGCGATATCCCGAAGCGCCAGTCCTCGGCCGCGGTTTGCATCGCGGAAGCGCAGGCAGTCGCGTGGAAGCTGGGCCGGATAGGGATCGCCGACCCAGGCGCGCTGCTGCTGGACGCTCCTGCGACAGGCGCCATTTCCGATCTCCTGGCCGAGCAGCCGCGCCTTGCGGCACGCCTTGAAGCCGCGCGGGACGAACGCGATCTGGCTCAGGCGAAATGCGGGACTGACGCCGGCCCAAGCTTGACGCCCGACGCCCTGACCGCCCTGGAAGCCGCGCTCCACGCAGCCGACCATTCGACGGCGGAAGCCGACGCCGCCAACGCCGAGCGCCGCCGCAGAGCCGCCCTCAAGCGCCTTGACGACGCCCTCGCCCAGCTCGCCCCCTGGACCGGCGACGCCGACACGCTGCTCGCCCTCCCCGTCCCGCCAGCGGGGACGCGCGAAGGCTGGCGCCGCACGACGGCTGAATGGGAAAGGGCGAAGGCCGACATCAGAGCCGAGCGCCGCAGCCTCAACCAGGACATGACCGCCCTCGCCCAGCGCACGATCGAAGCCGAGGCCGAGAGCGCGGTTCTGGACGACGCCGCCTTCGCCGAGCTTCGCGCCCGGCGGGACGACGCCTGGAGCCGCCATCGGGCCGCGCTCGACCTGAAATCGGCGGAGGCCTTCGCCCGCCTGATGACCGAAGCCGATGGCGCCGGCGACGCGCGCTTCCAGAATGTCGCGGCCGTCGCGGAGCGCCGCCAGATCGCGCTTGACCGGCTGAAACTGGAGGTCAGCGGGGAAGCGCTGGCGCGGCGCGAGGCGGAAGCCCTGGAAGCCTTGGCGGCGATCCAGACCGCCATCGATCAGGCGGCCGTCGCAGCCGGGCTGCCGAAGGCCATGGACCTCGACCGGATAGAGGATTGGCTGGAGCGACGGGAGACCGCGCTCACAGCTCGCGCCGAGGTCCAGCAGGAAGCGCTCGAAGGCGCTGACCATGCAGCGGCGGCGACGGCGATCCGCGCCGCCCTCGTCACGGCGCTGGCGGGGGCTGGCAAGCCCATTGCGGACGATGCCGGCCTCGCCGCCCTCAAGGCGATCGCGGCCGAGGTCAAACAATCCGCCGCCCAGGCCAGCGCCGATCTGGATGCGCTCGCCAAACGGGAAGCCGCGCTCAAGCGAGCCGAAGCTGCGATGCAGGCCTGGCAGGAGCGCTGGCAAGCGGCCCTCGACGGGCTTTGGCTGGCGGAGCTCGCTGACAAGCCCGGCAGCGTCCGCGAAGCGCTCGCGGCGCTGCCGGACCTTCGCAGCGCTTTGGACAAGGGCAAGCAGTATCTCCAGCAAGTGCAGCAGATGCAGGAGGACAAGGACGAATTCCGGCAGGCGCTAGAGGCCGCGCTCGATGCCCTGGCGCTTCCGCCGGAGGACGATCTGAAAGCCCAGGCCGATGCCCTGGTTGAGCGGCTGCGCACGGCCAAGGCGAACCAGACGCTCGCGAAGGACCAGGACAAAGCCATTGCCGCCGCCGAAGCCCTGCTTCGCGAGCGCGAGGAAGCCCTGGCGGAGCACCAGCGCCAGGCGGACGCCATGACCCGGTATTTCGAGGTCGACGATCTGCCCGGCGTGCTGGCCGCGATATCGCAGGCGGGCGACCGCGAACGGGCGCGCCGCGACGCTGAGGACGCCAGGGCGGCGCTTTGCCAGGCGGCGGTCCTCGCCGACGCCGAGGCGGCCGAAGCCAGCGTCGCCGCCATTCAACCGGACGCGCATGCGGCCGAGATCGCCCGCCTCCAGGCAGCGCTTCCCGCCATCGCCGAAGCGGCCAAGGAGACGCACCATGCGGCGAGGATGGCGGCGGCTGCGGTCGACGGGGTCGCCGGCGACGCCGAAGCCGCGGTGCTCGACCAGGAACGCCAGACGGCGATCCTGGAAATAGCCGACGCATCCCTCCGCTATCTCCGCCTGAAGCTTGGGACGCTCGCGGCCGAGCATGCGCTCGCGCGCTTTCGGCAGCGCCATCAAAGCGCCATGCTGCAAAAAGCGTCCGACACCTTCCGGCGCATCACCCGCGGCAGCTTCGCGGGCCTGGCGACGCAGCCGAAGGACGGCAAGGAAGTTCTGGTCGCGCTTCGCGCCGACGGCTCCTCCGTCATCGACGACGACAAGACCGACAAGCCGATGTCGGTCGGCACGCGGGCGCAGCTCTACCTGTCGCTTCGGGTGGCGGCATATCATGAGCTGGCGGCGCGCGGCCGGCCGCTGCCCCCCTTCGTCGCCGACGACATCCTCGAAACCTTCGACGACGACCGCGCCAGGGAAACCTTCGAGGTGCTCGGCGAAATGTCGAAGCTCGGCCAGGTGATCTACCTGACCCACCATGCTCATCTCATGCCCATCGCGGAAGCTGCGGCGCCGGGCGCCCGGCGGCACAGCCTGCCGCCAAGAAGCCTCAACCCAACATGCGCGCCTTGAAAGCCGCGATGACGGCCTCCGGCTGTTCCTGCTGCACCCAGTGGCCCGCGCCCTCGATCAAGCTGGCTCCGCGATAGTCCGCCGACGCCCGCGCCGCCATCGCGGCAAGCGCGCCCGGCGTCTGGCGGATGCCCCAATCCTGGGCGCCCGCGATGAAGGCGAGCGGCGCCGTCATCCTGGCCCCGCCATAGAGGCCAAGCTCCCGGAGATAGGCTGGCACAAACCGGCAGCGATACCAGTTCAAGCCGCCCTGAAAGCCGGTCCGGCCATATTCCGCCGCATAAACCGAGAGATCTTCGTCCGACTGCCAGGGGTTCTGCGCGGATGCGAGGGCGGGCGCGACGGCGGCGGGCATCGTGTCGGCCCGATCCATGATGTAGTAGGTCGGCATTTCCGCCAGCGCCTCAGCGCTCCATCCAGCGAGTTCGCGGGGACGGTTTTCTGGCCAGTCGCCGCCCTTCATGTAGAAATAGGCCTTCAGGAAGTCCTTGAGCCCCATGGGCGCCGCCATCATGTCGGCATTGGCCGGGCGGGTCGAATAATAGCGCTGATAGTGCTTCCGGGGCCGGGGCAATCGCCCAAGCGCCAGATCGATATCGGGCGTCTCGGCCTCCGGCGCGCCAAGCGGCAAGGCCGGCGGCGGGACGAACGGCGCGCTCATTACCGTGATCGTCCGGAAGACATCCGGGCGGAGCAGCCCGGCCCAGCCCGCGACCGAGGCCCCGAAATCGTGGCCCAGCACATGGGCGGCATGGTCGTGGCCAAGCGCCGCCAGCACGCCCATCGCATCCCGCACGAGGTTCGGCATGCGGAAGGCGAACAAGTCGCCGTCATAATCGTCGGACCAGCCTGTCGTCCGGCCATAGCCCCTCTGGTCGGGCGCGATCACATGGAAGCCGAGGTCCGCGAGCGGCGCCATGACCTTGCGCCAGGAATAGGCGAGTTCCGGAAATCCGTGCAGCAGCAGAAGCGCCGGGCGTTCGGGCGCGCCGGCTTCCAGCACATGCACATCGAGCCCGTTGACGCCTTCGAGCATTCGTGCGCGAACGCCTTCAGGCAAAGGCAGCGGCGCGAGTCGCTCCATCAATAGCCCGCCCGGCGCGTCGTGTCGGACACATAACGCGCTTCCAGTTCCTTGACCTCGTCCATGCCCATCAGGTCGAAGAATTGCTGGAAGCTGATGATATCGTTCTGCAGCGCCGCCACGTCGCCGGTTTGCTTCAGGTGGCGCAGCATGCGCTGGATCGCCGGGATCGCGGCGAGCACCACGAAATTCGGATAGATCACGCAGCCGAAGCCCAAAGCTTCGATCTCCGAGGTCGGCAGGAACGGCGTCTTGCCGCTCGACGCCATGTTGTAGAGGAGCGGCTTCTGAAACAGCTTCGGCGCCGCCGCCAATTGCTCGGGCGTCGTCATCGCTTCCAGGAACAGCACGTCGGCGCCGGCTTCCTCGAATGCCGCCGCCCGCTCCAGCATGGCGTCCCAGCCTTCAACCGCGAGCGCATCGGTGCGCGCCACGATCTGGAAATCGCCATCGATCCGGGCATCGACCGCCGCCTTGATCTTGGCGACCATATCCTCCAACGGAATGACCGCCTTGCCCGCCAGATGGCCGCAGCGTTTCGGCCATTCCTGATCCTCGATATGGAGGCCCGCGACGCCGGCGCGCTCATAGGCCTGGACCGTGCGGCGGACATTCAGGGGGCCGCCCCAGCCGGTGTCGGCGTCCGCCAGCAGCGGCAGACGGGAGGCATCTGCGATCCGGGCGGCGTTATCGACCATCTCCTGCATGGTCAGAAGCCCGACATCCGGCATGCCGAGCCGGGTGGCGGACGTGCCTGCCCCCGTCATGTAGATCGCCTCGAAGCCCTCGGCCGCGACGAGGCGCGCGTTCAGGGCATCGGCGACGCCGGGCAGAACGGCGAGGCCGGGGCCGGCGATCATGCGCTTCAGCTTCGTCGTAACGCGGTCGGTCATGGGAGGCTCCAGGCTGGATCGAGGGGGCGGCGCGGGCTTCAGGCAATCATGACGACTTGCGCGAAGCGCTCAAGCCCCATAGCGTTCAAGCTTCGGAATGGGATCGAAGCGATGGCGGACGAACGTGAACTGACGCTCTACGAAAAGCGGGTCGACGCGCTGCTGCAATTGCTGCCGCGCGCGGGCGGCCAGGCGCGGGAGACGTTTCTGCAGGCGCAGTTGAACCTGAAGACGGCGCCCGACGACGCCCAGTATTTTGACCGGTGGCTCGACGCGCTCGCGTCGGGGCTGACGGCGGACGGCGTCATCGATCGCCAGGACCTGGAAGCACGGGTCGCGACCGTCCGCGCCCGCCTGGAGCGTTGGGAGACCGCGGAATGACCCCGAAATTCAAAGCCGGCGACCGTGTCGTCGTCGACGCCCGCGACCATGTCGGCCATTGCCGGACGCCGACCTATCTCCGCGGCGCGGAAGGCCGGGTCCGCAAGCTGATCGGCATCTACAAGAACCCGGAAGAACTGGCCTATTTCAAGGAAGCTGCGGACTATCCGCTCTATGACGTGGTCTTCGACTGGAAGGCCGTCTGGGGCGTCGACGGGCCGGACGAAGTCGCCGCCGATATCTACGAACACTGGCTGAAATCCGCCTGAGGGAGACGCGCCATGCCGCATGACGGCCATCATCACGACGATCACGCGCCAATTGAAGACGGCGGCGAAATCACCGAATACGAAGTGCTGGAACAGGCGATCCGGGAACTTCTGATCGAGAAAGGCGTCGTCTCCGCCGACGCCATCCAACGGCAGATGGACGAAATGGATAGCCGGACCCCGGTGATGGGCTCCAAGATCATCGCCCGCGCCTGGACGGACCCCGCCTACCGGGATCGCCTGATCGGCGAGCCGAAAGCCGCGCTCGCGGAAATGGGCGTGACGAAGCTCGATGAAAACCCGGAAGTAGAGGTCGTCGCGAACACGCCGGACCGGCATCACGTCATCGTCTGCACGCTCTGTTCCTGCTATCCGCGCGTCATCCTCGGCATGCCGCCGGCCTGGTACAAGAAGCGCGCCTACCGCTCCCGCGTCGTCAAGGAGCCGAGGCAGGTGCTGAAGGAGTTCGGCACGGAATTCCCCGACTCGGTCAAGATCGAAGTCCACGACAGCACGGCCGACATGCGTTACCTCGTGCTGCCGATGCGCCCCGAAGGCACGGAAGACTGGACGGCGGAACAACTGGCGGGCCTCGTCACCCGCGACGTGATGATCGGCGTCAAGGTTCCTGTCCGGCCATAACGAGCGCGCGATGACGCTCGCGATCCGACCAGCCTGCGCCGACGACCGCGGCCGCTGCCTGCAATTGCTCGCCATGCTTGGCGGCCCGGACGGACGGACTGTGCCGCCGGGCGCCGCCGCCGTGTTCGATGCGCTGGCGAGCAAGGCCCGCGGCGAAATTCTGGTCGCGGAGGCGAATGCCAGCGTGATCGGCATGGCCGCACAATCCTATAACCTGGCGCTTCGCTATGGCGGCGAATATGCACAGTTGGAGGAGTTGATCGTCGACCCCAGCGCGCGCGGCATGAACGCTGGCGGGCGCCTGCTCGAAGCCGCAATCGCCGCAGCCCGCGCCCGCGGCGCGGCAGAGTACGGGCTCTACCTCGTCGCCTGGACCGAAAAGAACCAGCCCTTCTATGAGAAATACGGCCTGAAGCGGGTTGGTTCGGAAATGCGCATGCCGCTGGTCTGAGCCATGCTTGCGAACGCCCGCCGATCCCGTCCATAGTTTGGCGGTCACATGCAAAGAATCAGGGGAGGAAGCCCATGGCCGATAAGGTCACAATGCCGGTTGAGGCGACGCATATCATGATGTTCGCCCGATCGATCAACGACGACAATCAGGTCTACTACGACGCGGCGCACGCGAAAAAGACGGAAGTCGGCCATATCCTGCCGCCGCCGACGTTCTATCGGTCGGTCGCGCAATTCGATCCGCAATACTTCCTGCGCCCGAAAGTCGGCGAAAAGTGGTTCGGCTCGGCGAAAGGCCCGACGGGCATCGATGAGAAGCCGAAAAGCTCCGGCGGCCTGCATGCCGAGCAGCATTTCGAGTATCACAAGCCGGTCAAGCCGGGCGACGTGCTGACGGTCGAGACCATGCCGGGCAAGGTCTGGGAAAAGGAAAGCAAGCGCGCCGGCAAGCTGACCTTCACCGAAACCATCCAGGAATATCGCAATCAGGCGGGCGAGCTTGTCGTCACGTCGCGGTCGGTCGGCGTGAAGACCGAACGTCCGGTCGATCAGGGCTGAGGGGAAACCAGGACAATGGCTCTTAAAGCATCCAATCTCAAAGTCGGCGACACCCATGAAGAAGTCGTCGTCGAGAACCTCTCCCGCGGTCTGCTGGTGATGTATGCCGGCACGTCGGGCGACTACAACCCGCTGCATACGGACGAGGTCTACACGACCCAGGTCGCCGGCTACCCCAGCGTTTTCGCCCACGGCATGCTCTCCATGGGCCTGACCGGCAAGATGCTGACCAACTATGTCGGCGACGGCCGTCTGACCAAGTTCGGCGTCCGCTTCACCAACCAGGTCTGGCCGGGCGACACCCTGACGTCCAAGGCGACGGTCGCGGAAATCCGGCCGGGCGAAGTCGACCTGACGCTGGAAACCGTCAATCAGGACGGCAAGACGGTCATCATGGGCAATGCGACCGCCCGCGTTGACTGAGCGCGCTCTGCGCTGAACCGACCCGAAGCCGCCGTTTGGGGAACCTGCGGCGGCTTCGTCATTTCCGGGAGACCGAAATCATGGCGCAATTGAAGATCGGCGAGATCACCGTCGACCGCGTGATCGAAGCCGAGGGCGCGGGCTTCTTTCCGGGCTACATCTTCCCCGACGCGGACCCCGACGGCGTCGCGGCCGAGCAGGACTGGATGGCCCCGGATTTCCTCGATCCCGCGAGCGGTCGGTTGCTGCAGGGCAACGCCTGCTTCCTGCTGCGGCGGCCGGGCATGACGATGCTGGTCGATACCTGCGTCGGCAACGGCAAGCCGCGCCCGTCCTCCCGAACCTGGAACAATATGCAGACCGACTGGCTGGACCGGCTGGCGGCGCTCGGCGTCCGGCCGGAAGACGTGACCCACGTCTTCAACACCCATCTGCATGTGGACCATTGCGGCTGGAACACGGTCGCGGACGGCGATCGCTGGGTTCCGACCTTTCCGAACGCCAAGTACCTTCTGCCGAAGACCGAATTCGCGTTCTGGGCCGACCCGGCGAACGACGCCGTCACCGGCACCGGCGCCAATGACGGCTGCTACCTGGATAGCGTGCTGCCGGTCCATGAGGCCGGGCTTGCGACGCTTGTCGATGTCGGCGATCGGGCGGCGGACGACATGTGGTTCGAAAGCGCCGCCGGCCATGCGCCCGGGCAACTGACCTTGAATGTCCAACTCCCTGGCGAGCGGCTGATCTTCACGGGCGATCTTTTCCATAGCCCGCTGCAGATCGCGCGGCCGGAATGGTCGAGCAAGTTCGATGTCGACCGCCGGGCCGCGGCCGAACGGCGGCGGCAGTTCATCGGCGAACATGCCGATGCGGACACGATCGTCCTCTCCGCTCACGCCTGCACGCCGAACGCCGGCCGGATCGTCACCCACAAGGACGGCCGCACCATCTTCCGCTTGCTGAAGGACCTCTGATGAAGCTCTTCTGGACGCCTGCCTCGCCCTTCACCCGCAAGGTCGCCGTCGCCGCGCGGGAGGTCGGCCTGTGGGACGCGATCGAGATTGCGCCGACGACCTGGACGCTCGACTGGGGCTACCGGACGACGGCCTTCACAGCCGGCCTCGCCGAAGCCAATCCCGTCGCCCGCATCCCGACCCTGGTGACGGACGGCGGCGCGGCGCTTGGCTGCTCGACGCTTGCCTGCCAGCATCTCGACAGCCTTTCCGGCGGCAAGCTGACGCCGCCGGACCCGTGGCCGATGTGGTCGCTCTATGCGATCGCGGACGGCTTGCTGGAGGCGCATATCCTGATGCGGGCCGAGCATCTCCGCCCAGAGCCGATGCGGATGGAGAGCTTCCTGGACAAGCAGCGCGACCGGATTAACCGCTGCTTCGACCATATCGAGGCCCACGCCGACGACCTTCGGACCGGCGCCGAAGGCGGTCCGCCCAATCTGGCGGAAATCACCGTCGGCGTCGCGGCGGGGTATCAGGACTGGCGCGACTGGCTCGACGATTTCCGGCCCGGCCGCCCGAAACTGGCGGCCTGGTACGCGGAATTCGCCAAGCGCCCGTCGATGCGGGCGACGGAGCCGAAGGACACGCCGGAGGCGTAACCGCCGCCGTCGCCGCCTCAGCGCCAGCCAAGGGCGCGGAGGCGCTTCCGCATATGGTCCGGCGGATCGGCCTCGACGACGACGGGCGGACGCTCCTGATACAGCGGCAAGGTCAGCGAGCGCGCCAGCAGGTGCATGGGCGCAGCGACGGTCGCGCCATATTGCGTATCGCCGACGATCGGGCAGCCCAGGGACGCCGCATGGACGCGCACCTGGTGCGTCCGCCCGGTCGCCGGCTGAAACGCCATCCAGGCGAAGCCGTCGCCCCGACCCAGCACCTGCCAGCGCGTCCGCGCGGGCTTGCCCGCCGCGTCGATATCGACGCGCCAGCCGGCGGTCGTGTTGGTCTTCAGAAGCGGCGCCGTCACCTCGCCCCGGTCATCCACGGGCCCGCCCTCGACGACGGCCCAATAGACCTTGCCGACAAGGCCCTCACGGAACAGCCGGCCGAGCCGCTTCAGGCCCTTCTCCCCCCGACCGAGCGCCAGACACCCGGCCGTATCGCGGTCGAGCCGGTGGGCGAGCGCCGGGCGGTCTTTCGCCTCGAACATCAAGCTTGCAAGCCCGGCTTCAAGGTTCGGTCCGCCGGACGGTCCGGCATGCACGGGCAGACCCGCCGGCTTGTCGATCACCAGCACCATCGGATCGCGGTAGAGCACGCGCTCCGTCAGGTCGATGTCCGGCGCCTCGCCAAGCAGGTGGACGACAGGGCGCCGCCGTGGTTCTAATCGGAAATTGGTGTTTCGGGGACGGCGGGTTTTTTTCTGCATGGGCTCTGTACGGAATATTCTTTTCATCATGACGGACCAGCAGCGCTGGGACTACCTGGGGGTTATGGGCCATCCGACCCTGGAAACGCCAGCCCTCGATGCGCTGGCGGCCAAAGGCGTCACGTTCAAGTATTCCTACTGCCAGTCCCCGATCTGCGGCGCGAGCCGGATGTGCACCTATACCGGCCGCTATATGACGACCCATGGCGGCCACTGGAACAACATCCCCTTGAACGTCGCCGAACACACCATAGGGGACTATCTGCGGCCCCTGGGCGTCCGCACCGCGCTGATCGGCAAGACCCACATGGCGGCTGACGTCGCGGGCATGGCGAAGCTTGGGATCGACCGGCATTCCGAACTGGGCGTGCTGCTCTCGGAATGCGGCTTCGAGCCTTATGAGCGCGACGACGGGCTGCATCCATCGGAAAGCGCCGATCCCAACCTGCCTTACAATGCGTGGCTGCGCGCCCATGGCTATGCGGGCGACAATCCCTGGCACGACTGGGCGAATTCCGCCGAAGGTCCGAACGGCGAGATCCTATCGGGCTGGCAGATGCGTCACTCGCCCCTGCCCGCCCGCGTCGACAAAGACCATTCCGAAACCGCCTACATGACCAAGCGCGCAATGACCTTCATCGAGGAAGCGGGCGACCAGCCCTGGTGCGCCCACCTCTCCTACATCAAGCCCCATTGGCCCTATATCGCGCCGGCGCCCTATCACGCCCTCTATTCCGCAAACCAGATCCAGCCGGCGAACCGGACCCGGGCCGAGCGCGACCGGCCCCATCCCGTGCACGCGGCGTTCATGGCCCACGAGGATAGCACGAGCTTTGCCCGCGATGACGTTCGCCGCGCCGTCATCCCCGCCTATATGGGCCTGATCCGCGAGATCGACGACTGGCTGGGGACCCTGTTCGCGTTCATGGAAAAGCGCGGGCTGATGGATGACACCATGATCGTCTTCACCAGCGATCACGGCGATTATCTGGGCGACCACTGGCTCGGCGAAAAGGAATTGCTGCACGAGGAAAGCGTGCGCGTGCCGTTGATCGTCTACGATCCCGACAGCCGCGCCGACGCGACCCGCGGCGCGATCGACGAACGGCTGACCGAAAGCGTCGACCTCGCCGCGACCTTCTTCGACGTGTATGGCGGCGTCGACGACGGCCAGCGCCTGGAGGGCCGCTCCTTGCTGCCGCTGATCCGCGACGGCGGCCATGCGCCCGACTGGCGGGAACACGTGATCTCCGAAACCGACTTCGCCATGCGCGACGCCGCCAAGCGACTTGGCCTGAAACCGAACGAGGCGCGCGGCTACATGATCGCGAGCCGACAGTGGAAATATATCCTCTGGGAAAAGCAGCCGCCGCAATTGTTCGACCTGGCGGCCGACCCTGAGGAGCAGCACGACCGCGCCGGGGAAGGCCTCCCGGTCGAGCGGGAGCTGCATGACCGCCTGTTCGCGCATTTCCGGGGCCGGCGCACCCGGACGACGATCTCCGACAAGGCGCTCGCCCAGCGCGCCGGCAAGGCCGTGCAGGTGAAGCGCGGCTTCCGCATCGGCGAATGGTGAGGGCTGGCGGCTGATGGCGCTCTCCCCCGACGCGCTGAACGCCGCGTGGCAGGCCAGCATCGCGGCCGAACGGGCGGGCGACCTGAAACAGGCGGCGGACGGCTACCGCACAATCTTGCGGGCGGCGCCGGGCCATGCACCCGCGCTCCGCCGCCTCGCCGGGATCGGCCGCCGCTTTGGCGACCTGCCCGCCGCGGCGCGCTTGCTGGAGCGCGCGCTTGCGGCCCACGGCGCCTATTGGCCCGCCATGCTGGACCTCGCCGACCTCCGCCAGCAGCTTGGGGAGATCGAGGCCGCCGCATCGCTCTATGAGCGCGGCCTGGCGCTGGCCGACGCGCCCGACCCTGCGCGGCTTTCAAACTACGCGGCGGCGCTCCTGAAGCTTGGCCGCTTCGATGACGTGCTCGCCGTAACGGAGCGCCATGCCCCGGCCGGCCGGCCAAGCGCCAATGTCTCCGCCTACGCCGCCCAGGCGCTTTGGGAGACAGGGGCCGACGCGGCGGCGCTAGCCCTCTCCGACCCGGATCGCTTCGCATTCGAGCGCCGGCCCGAGCCGCCCGACGGCTATCCAACGATCGCGGCCTTTAACGCGGCCCTGATCGAAGCTTTCGAAGCGCATCCGACCCTGACCGACCGCTGGGACCCGACCCTGCGCGCCGCGCGCGGCGGCCGCGTCACCGAGAACATCTTCGCGGCCGGATTGCCCCAGCCGCCCGCGATCCAGGCGTTTCGCCAGATGATCGAACGGGAAGTAGCCGCCCTCGCCGCCAGCTTGCCAGAGGAAGCCGGACATCCCTTCTACGGCCGCCGCCCGAAACAGCCATTCGAGATCGTCTCCTGGGCCAATCTGATGCCGGCCCAGGGCGTTCAGGCGGCGCATATCCATAATCTCGGCTGGTTGAGCGGCGTCTACTATCCGAAGCTGCCGAAGGCGCTCGGCGACGCTGGCGATCATGCCGGTTGGCTGGGCTTCGGCCGTCCCGGATACGGCATCGAGGCCAAGCGCCCGCCGAAGCTGCGCTACCTGAAGCCGGAGGAAGGCCTGATGGTCTGCTTCCCATCCTATGTCTGGCACTGGACCGAACCGTTCGAGGGCGACGAGGAACGGGTATCGGTCGCCTTCGACGTCGCCTGAAGCCGACAAGCCGGGCGACTGCGCCAGGCCGCCCGGTTGGTTGACCGGGTCTCGACGGATGTAATCTTCATGCGTCCCCACATTCCCGCTACTGTGCCCGCCAAGCACTTTATCGGAGGAACAGGGCGATGGGCGATGGACCGGCCGCCGCTTCGGGGGGCCTCGGCTTCCCGTTCATTGCGGATCACTGCCCGGTTTGGGAAACCGAGGACGTGGCGCTGTTCCGCGAGGCCGCGCGCCGGTTCCTCCAGGCCGAATTCGCGCCGCATATCGACCGCTGGACCAAAGCCGGCGTCATCGACAAGGCCGCTTGGGCCGCCGCCGGCGCGGCTGGCTTCCTCTGCCCCTCCATTCCGGAAGCCTATGGCGGCGGCGGCGGCACGATCGCGCATCATTTCGCCTGGCTCGAGGAAGTCGAACGCATCACCCTGGGCGCGGCTTTCGGCGACGGCGTCCACAGCGGCATCTGCGCCCACTACGTCCTGGAATACGGGACCGAGCCGCAGAAACGCCAATGGCTGCCGCCGATGGCCAGGGGCGAGGCCGTTTGCGCCATTGGCATGACCGAGCCGGGGACAGGCTCCGACCTGCAATCGATCAAGACCCGGGCCGTCCTCGATGGCGCGGACTATGTCGTCAACGGCCAGAAGACCTTCATCACCAACGGCCAGAACGCCGACCTGATCGTCCTGGTCGCCAAGACCGATCCCGCGGCGCGGGCGAAAGGCGTGTCGCTCGTCCTGGTCGAGATGGACCGCGCCGGCGTCTCCAGGGGCCGGAACCTCGAGAAGATCGGCATGCACGCCGCCGATACGTCGGAACTGTTCTTCGAGGACGTGCGGGTTCCGGCCGCGAACATTCTGGGCGGCGAGGCTGGCAAGGGCTTCTATCAGTTGATGAACCAACTGCCCCAGGAACGGCTGTTGATCGCCGTCGGCGCGGTCGCGTCGATGGAGACGAGCCTCGCCCTCACCCTGGACTATGTGAAGCAGCGCCAGGCTTTCGGGCAGGCGATCTTCGACTTTCAGAACACCAGGCATCGTCTCGCCGAGGCCGTGACCGAAGCGCGCGTCGGGCGCGTCTTCGTCGATGACTGCGTCAAGCGGCTGCTGGAAGGACGCCTGGATTCGAAGCTGGCGTCGATGGCGAAATATTGGGCGACCCAGAAGCAGAACGAGGTGCTTGATCTCTGCGTGCAGTTTCACGGCGGTTATGGCTACATGGCGGAATACCCCGTCGCCCGGATGTGGGCGGACGCGCGGGTCCAGAAAATCTACGGCGGGACGAACGAGATCATGAAGGAGCTGATCGCGCGCGGCCTCTAGATCAAAAAGAGTAGAGCATGGACCGCGCGTCCGTCTGGACGCGCCATGCTCTAAAATATCAGCGGCGGATGCGCGAATGCGATTGACAATCGTTCGCAACGTCCGTTAAATCCCCCTGCTTCTCGAGCCTGGGAGAGGGTCCGGATGTATATCTGCGTGTGTAACGGCATCAACGAGCGCCAAGTGTCCGCCGCCATCGAAGGCGGCGCCGCGAAAGTTTCGGAGATCTACCGCGCGAACGGCTGCGCCCCGCGTTGCGGCCAGTGCGTCCCCCAGATGCGCCAGGCCCTGGATCGCCGGGCCGTCGAAGCTTACGACGCCGACTGAGCCAGCCCATGGCCGTGACCGGCCTGACAATCATCCTTCAAAGCAAAGCCGTCGACCGCATCCACTATGCCTTGATGCTCGCGGCGGCCAACGCCGCGCTCGACGCGCCGACGACGCTATTCTTCGCGACCGAAGCCGTCGAAGCGCTGACGCCCGACGCCCTGGGCGCGCTCAAGACCAGCGCCGGCGAAGCTGGCGCGGCCTATCTGGCGCGCCTGGAACAAGCGGGCGTCGCCTCGCCGGCGGACCTGCTCGAAGCGCTGACGGAGCTGGAAGCCGAACTGGCGGTCTGCGATACAGCGCTCGCGGCGGCGGGATTGGCGGCGGGCGACCTTGACCGGGCCGAGCGCTTTTCCACGACCGGCCTCACTGATATCCTGGCGCGCGGCATGACGCATCGGCTCGTTTACGTCTGACGCCGGTTGCCCGTATAGTCCCCGTCGATCTGTGACCTCTTTCAAAGGAGCGCCAGCATGGGCGAATTCATCACCTTGACCGCCGCCGATGGGCATAAGTTCGACTGCTACAAGGCCGATCCGGCGGGCGCGCCGAAAGGCGGCCTCGTCGTCATCCAGGAAATTTTCGGCGTCAACAGCCATGTCCGCGAAGTCGCAGACGGCTTCGCGAAGGACGGCTATGCGGTGCTGGCGCCGGCGCTGTTCGACCGGGCGGAGAAGAACTTTGAAGTCGGCTACAAGCCGGAAGACATCGCCAAGGGCCGCGATACCCGGGCGAAGGTTCCCTGGGACGATGCGGTCAAGGACGTGGCCGCGACGGTCGCGGCGCTGAAGGCGGCGAAGGTCGGGAAGATCGGCAGCGTCGGCTATTGCTGGGGCGGCTCGATGTCATGGCTGGCCGCGACCCGCGTCGGCGTCGACGCCAGCGTCTGCTACTATGGCGGGCAGATCGCCATGTATAACGGCGAAACCCCGAAGAACCCGGTCATGATGCATTTCGGCGAGAACGATCACGGCATCCCCATGGCCGACGTCGAGAAAATCCGCGCCGCCCATCCCGACGCAGAGGTGTTTCTCTATCCGGCCGGCCACGGCTTCAACTGCGACCATCGGGGCGACTTCCATCCCGACAGCGCCAAACAGGCGCGCAGCCGAACTCTCGCCTTCTTCGCCAAACACGTCGGCTGACGAAAACCTGTCTCTTGACCGCTGACGCCTGATCGCCGGGCCGCGGGCTGTTTCGCCCGCGGCCGGCCATGGGATGACCGCCATGTATGTTCCCAAGCATTTCGAGCAGGCGGAGGCCGAGGGCCTGGCCCTGATCCGTGCCTTTCCGTTCGCCATGCTGGCGACGCCGGTCGCGGACGGCCTGCCGACGATCTCCCACATCCCGTTGGCGTTCGAGCTTTCGGACGATGGCCGGCCGACGCTGATCGGCCATGTGGCGCGCGCCAATCCCCATGCCCGCGCCCTTGAAGTCGCTGGCCCCGCGCTCGCGGCGTTCACCGGCCCCGATGGCTATATCTCGCCGAACTGGTATCCCTCGAAGCACGCGGGCGGCAACGCCGTGCCGACCTGGAACTATCAGGCGGTCCACGTCATCGGCCAGATCCGCCCCCTGCCGGACGCCGCGGAAAAACGCCGCGTCGTCGCCGACCTCTCCCGGCGGATGGAGGGCGACGGTCCCGGCGCCTGGCGCCTGGACGATGAGCCGGAAGACTACGTCCGCAAAATGCTCGGCGGCATCGTCGCCTTCGCCATCGATATCGCGCGCATCGAGGCCAAGGGCAAACTCAGCCAGAACCGCTCAACCGAAGACCGCGACGCCGTCATCGCCAGCCTCCGCGCGACCGGACGGCCACCCGATGCGGCGCTCGCAGCCGCCATGGCCGATGCGGCAGAACGCTCAAGCTAACGCCAGACCGGGATATCCGTTCGGTCGCCCTGCCCCAGCAGCACCTGCCAGAGCTGGTTGATCCGCAGCCGGAATCCGGCCGCGGCCGAGGCCAGGTAGAACAGCCACATGCGGCGGAATTTGTCGTCGTAGCGGTCGTGGTCGAGGTCCGGGTAGGCGGCTTCGAAATTGTCGATCCAGGCCATCACCGTCTTGTCGTAGTCCGGCCCGAAGCTGTGCCAGTCCTCCACGACGAAATAGGGCTCCGCCGCCGTCAGAAGTTCGCGGCCCGACGGCAGGTGGCCTTTCGGGAAGATATAGCGGTCGACCCAGGGATCGAGATGACGGCCGGCGCGGTGGTCGCCGATGGTGTGCAGCAGAAACCGCCCCTTGGGGTTCAGGCAGGCGCGGGCGGTTTCGAAATAGGTTTTGTAATTGCGGAAACCCACATGCTCGAACATGCCGATGGAGTAAATCGCGTCAAACCGGTCGGTCACCGCCCGGTAGTCCTGCAGGCGAATGTCGACGTCCAGGCCCGAAGCCCGTTCCCGGCCCAGGGCCGCCTGCTCCTTCGAGATCGTGACGCCGACGACGCGGACGCCGTACCGTTCCGCCATGTGGCACGCGGCGCCGCCCCAGCCGCAGCCGATATCGAGCACGGTCATGCCCGGCTCCAGCTCCAGCTTCCGGGCGACGAGGTCGAGCTTCGCGATCTGGGCGGCCGCCAGGGTCTCGGCGCCGCCCTGCCAATAGCCGCAGCTATAGATCATCAGGGGATCGAGCATGCGCTCGAACAGGTCGTTGCCGACGTCGTAATGGGTCTTGGCGACCGCGTCGGCGCGCGCCGGCGCCTGACGGTTGACCAGCATGTTGTGCACGGCCTGCACGGACTTGCAGAGCTTGTCGACCAGCAGGCGCTGGCGGATTTGGCCGCCCATCAGCCGCTCGAACATCCGATCGAGTTCGGGCGCGTCGAACCAGCCGTCCATATAAGCTTCGCCGAAGCCCAGCGTGCCGCCCAGGATGGCGCGGCGATACAACCGCTCATCGTGGACCTCAATGTCCCAGGGCCGACCGCCGCCGACCCGGACATCGGCAATTTCCAGCAGCGCTTGCGCCTGCTTCTTGAAGACGTTCCCCATCCCCTCAGACCCCCGTCTCGGTCATCAATCATTCCGAGAAACGGGGCGGAGGTCCAGCCCGGAGTTTAATGGGTCTCGTCGAAGTCCTGGGAAATCCGATAGCTGTGCGGCATCACCGCGCTCATGCCGTCCTTTTCGTGCGCGCGCACCATGGACCGCGCGATGGTGCGGAGATGCACTTCGTCCGGCCCATCGATGAATTGCAGCGCCCGGCCCCAGGTCCAGAGATAGGAAAGCGGCGTGTCCGGCGTCAGCCCCATCGCGCCGAAGACCTGCATGGCGCGATTGACGACCGTCGTCTGCAGACGCGCCGCCACCACCTTGATCTTCGAGACTTCGAGGCGCGCGGCGCGGGGGCCTTCCTCATCGATCAGCCAGGCGGCGCGCAGCACCAGAAGCCGCGCCATGTCGATTTCCTGGCGGGAGAGCGCGACCGCCTCGCGAACCGTGTCATGGTCGATGGTGCGCTTGCCGAAGGTGTTGCGGTTCAGGCCGCGCTCGATCATCAGTTCCAGCGCCACTTCGCACTGGCCGATGGTGCGCATGCAGTGATGGATGCGGCCCGGCCCAAGCCGCGCCTGGGCGATCATGAAGCCGTCGCCCTCTTCCGCGATCAGGTTGGCCGTGGGCACGCGGACATTCTCGAACACCACCTCGCAATGGCCCTCGGGGCTGGTGTGATGCATGATCGGGATATTGCGCCGGATCGACACGCCCGGCGTGCCCGGCGGCACGATCGCCATCGACTGCTGACGGTGCGTTTCGGCGCTGGGGTCGGACTTGCCCATGACGATCATCACGCCGAGATTGGGATGGGTGGCGTTGGTGATGAACCATTTCCGGCCGTTCACCACATACTCATTGCCCTGGCGCTCAATGCGGGTCTGCACATTGGTCGCGTCCGACGAGGCGACTTCCGGCTCCGTCATGCAGAAAGCCGAACGGATTTCGCCTTCGAACAGCGGCGTCAGGTACTGCCGCTTCTGCTCCGGCGTGCCGAACATATGGAAGACTTCCATATTGCCCGTGTCCGGCGCGTTGCAGTTGAACATTTCCGGCGACCAGTAGATGCGGCCCATGATCTCCGCGAGCGGCGCATATTCCAGGTTGGAAAGGCCCTGGCCCGGCACGCCGTCCGGCAGTTCCGGCAGGAAGAAATTCCAAAGGCCCTCGGCCTTAGCCTTGGCTTTGATATCGGCGCAGAACGGCGGCGGGAAAGTCCCGGCTTCGGTCAGTTCATGCCATGCCTTATCGCGCGGCACGATCTCCCGCACCATGAAGTCGGTGAGCTGCGCTTGCAGTTGCTTGACCTTGTCCGTGTAGCCGAAATCCATGCCATCGATCCAGATTGCTTGTGATTGAATGGGCAGTGTAGCGCCCGACGACGGCTGGGGCTATCGTCGCGGCGGAGGAGAAAGTCCATGCGTTTTGTCGCGGTCATCAAGGAAGATTGTCCGACCTGCAAGCTCGCCGTACCGGCCCTCGCGGAGATGCGCGCCGCCGGCCTTGAGCTTGAGATCGTGACCCAGGATGAGCCCGCCTTCCCGCGCGGCCTCGCCCCCCGGCATGACGCCGACCTGCTGGAAAGCCACCGCCTGAAGATCGAGATCGTGCCGACGGTCATTCTCTATGACCCGACCGGCGCCGAGCAGAGCCGCACCTACGGTTGGAACAAGGCCGACTGGCGCGCGATCACCGGGCTGTCGAGCTTGGGCGAAAGCCTGCCGGAGAACCAGCCCGGCTGCGGCGCCCTCAACCTGACGCCCGGCATCGCCGAGAAACTGGCGCTCGCGTCAGGCGACCTGAAGCTCCATGCCCGCTCGATCCCCGTGGCGGACGACGCCGACCCGATCGAAGTCGCCTACGATCGCGGCTGGACCGACGGTCTGCCGATCGTGCCGCCGACGGACTTGCGCGTCGCCCGCATGCTTGCCGGGACCAAGCGCCGCCCGGATGAGACGATCGGCCTGATCCCGCCCAATCTCGTCGCCTGCACGGTTGAAAAGGCGGCGATCAACGCTGTGATGGCCGGGTGCCGGCCGGAATATCTGCCGATGCTGATCGGCGCGATCGAAGCTGCATTGCAGCCGGAATTCGCGATGCATGGCTTGCTCTGCACGCTGGCGTTCTCCGGCCCGATGATTATCGGCAACGGGCCGGTCACGCGGCGGATCGGCATGAATTCCGGCGGCAATGCCCTCGGCCAGGGCAACCGCGCCAACGCCACCATCGGCCGCGCCTTCCAGTTGATCATCCGGAATGTCGGCGGCGGCCGGCCGGGTGAGATCGACCGCGCGGTTCTCGGCCAGCCGGGGAAGTACACGTTCTGCTTCGCGGAGGACGAAAGCGATCCCGACTGGGTTCCATTGAGCGTCGCGCGCGGCGTCGCCCCTGGCGAATCCGCCGTCACGATGTTCCATGCCGATGGCGTCACCGGGTTCGTCGATCAGAAAAGCCGCGATCCGGAAACGCTCTGCCAGTCCCTGGCGATGCAGCTCTGGAGCGTCAGTCACCCAAGGCTCGCCCGCTGGGGCAACGCGGTGCTGGTCCTCGCGCCCAATCACTATCAGATCTTCAAGGACGGCGGCTGGGGCCGGGCGGAGATCGAAGCCGGATTGCATAGAGCCTTGAAGCGGCCCGCCGCCGGCCTGCTGGAGGGCGCCGGCCATCCCCTTGGCATCACGCCCGCCCAGGCCGAGGCCTATAGCGACGCCGACGGCATGGTCGACAAGTTTCACCCCGGCGGCTTGCTGATTGTCCGCGCCGGCGGCCCCGGCGGACTGATGTCCGCCGTCATCGGCGGCTGGACCGGCGGCCGCAACAACGCCGAAGTCCGCCCCGTCACCCGAAAACTGGAGGAAATCTGAAATGTCAGGCTACGCCATGCGCGATCCGACGGCGGAAACCGCCGCGGTCCTGCGCGAACGCCGCCCGCCGCCCGCCGATCTGGCCGGCGAGACAGTGGCGCTCTTGTCGATCTCGAAGGAGCGATCGGATGAATTCATGGATGCGCTGGAGCCGTTGATCCAGGCGGCCGGCGTCAAGACCATCCGCTTCAAGAAGCCGACGCACACCAAGCCGGCGCCCGACCAGATCATTCAGGACATCGTGGCTTCGGCGGATATCGTCGTCGAAGCCCTGGCGGACTGAGGGTCGTGCACGTCGTGCAGTTTGCATGACATCCACGCCCTCGACGTTCGCGGCATCCCGGGCTGCGCCACGGCGACGGTCGAGTTCAAGCAGGCGGCGGCGGCCCAGGCGGGCGCGCTCGGCTTCGACCCGGCCATCGTCTGGACGCCGCACCCGATCCAGAACCGCACCCCAGCCGAACTCGCCGCCCTCGCAGCGGCGGCGGCCCCGGAAATCCTGGCGCTGATCCGGGGTTAGACCGGAGCTTCGAAGCCGTAGAGCCGCGCCGGGTTGTCGGTAAGGAGGCGGCGGCGGACGGCCTCATCCGGCGCCCAGCCAAGGAGTTGGTCGAGGAGGTCGGCGTCGTTGGGCATCTGGCCGTGATTGTAGGCGATGTGCGGCCAGTCCGAGCCCCAGACGCAGCGGTCCGGGCGGCGGGCGATCAGGGCGCGGGCGAAGGCGTCCGTGTCGCTGTAGGGCATCCGGTCCTGAGCCGAAAAGCGCATCGGGCCGGAGATTTTGACCCAGGTCCGGCCATTGTCCAGCATATCCAGCAAACTTGCGAACGCCGGGTTGGCGACGCCGGAACGCGCGGGCAGGTGGCCCATGTGGTCGAAGACGACATCGCAGGGCAGCGCTTCCAGGCGCGGCCGAAGCTCGGTCAGCTTTTCGCCCTCGCACCAGATCTGCGCATGCCAGCCGCGCTCCGCGATCCGGGCGACGAGCTTGCCGTCGAGCGCCTGCCCGCCGGCATATTTGCCGATCATCGCAAAGCGCACGCCGCGCACCCCCAGATCGTGCATGGCGTCGAGGTCCGCGTCCGTCACGTCATCGGGCGGCACGACGACGCCGCGAAACCGGTCCGGAAAGGCCGCGAGCGCATCCAGGAGCCGGCTGTTGTCCCGGCCAAGCGCCGTCGGCTGGATCAGGACAGCGCGCGTGAGTCCCAGGCGGTCCTGCAAGGCGATCAGGTCGTCCGGCGTCGCGTCGTGGGCGTGGTATCCGGCCTCGGGCGCATAGGGGTATTTGTCGGCGGGGCCGAAGAGATGCACATGACAATCGCAGGCCCCCGGCGGCGGCGCCAGACGCGGCCGCTTCGGCGTCGGGTCCGGCGGGTTCGATAGCATCGGCATCAACTAAAACCCTTCTCGCGGAGAATCTTGACGGCCGCCGCGAGGTTTTCGGGGCAGGCGCCGGCGAGCCCGGCATTGGCGCCGGCGGCGACATAGCGCTCCAGTTGCTTGGCGCAGGCCGCGGACATCAAGGGCGCGACGCCGGTTTCCTCCAGCGTGATCGCGACTTCCTCCATCTCATGGACGCGGCGGCCGGCATGCTGCAACTGGCGCGGTCCGGCGCGGTCGGCATATTTCACCAAGTCCATGCCGATGCTTTCGCCGACGGAGATCAGCACGGCTTCGGTCTTGCCGAACTTTTCCGCTGCGAGCGCGAACTCCAGGATGCAGGAGGAGATGCCCTTCATCAGCACGCTCCGCAGCATCTTGACGGCAGAGGCGGCGCCGACGTCGCCTGGCTCGATGCCGATATTCATGCCGGCGGCGTTGGCGAGAGCGGCGAAGCGCTCGGCCGCCGGCCCGGCGGTCAGGATCGGCGTCTTGTGCCTGGTCGGCGGCACGTCGGCCATGACGGCGCCGTCGACCATATCGGCGGCTGAATCTTTCAAAATGTCGCGGATGCGCTGCTTGGCGCCCGGCCCGGCCGAATTGAAATCGATATAGATCTGGCCCTGGACGAGGGATTCGCAGGCGAGCGTCGCCGCGGCATACATCGCCGCCGAATCCACCAGGGAGAAGATCGCGTCGGCGCCGGCGATGCAGTCCGGATAATCCTTCGCCAGGATGACGCCATGGGTCGCCGCATGGGCCTGCATGCGGGCGAAACTGGCGGGATCGTCGAACTTGATGTCGTAGGCGCGGACGGTCGCCCCGTCGCTCCTGAGGCCGGCCGCCATGTTCGAGCCAGCTTCGCCGTAGCCGATAATCGCGAATGTCGTCATGAGTTGCTCCAAGGATGAAGCGGCAAGCCTACACGCGGCGCCCCGATTGCGGGAAGAGGCCGGCTCGGCGATGATTGCGCCGAAGAAGCGGCAGATAAGCCGCACGCGACACGCATTTGCGAGGAGACGCCCCCATGCCCGACGGCATCGCCCCCCAATCGACAGCCGGCCTGATCGAAGCGCTTGGCCCCGGCGGCTGGATCGACGGCGCATCGGACGACGCCGCCCCCTTCCTCACCGACTGGAGCGGCCAATATACGGGCAAGGCCGTCGGCGTCGCGCGGCCGAAGGATGTGGCGGGCGTGCAGGCGGTGATGCGCTACGCCAAGGCGGCCGGCCTCGGCGTCGTGCCCCAGGGCGGGCATACAGGCCTGGTCGGCGGCGGCACGCCCTTCGCCAATGGCGGCGTCATCGTCCTCAGCTTGAAGCGCATGAACCGGGTCCGCTCGGTCGATCCCGCGAATTACACCATGATCGTCGAGGCTGGCCTCATCCTGGTCGAGGCGCAGCAGGCGGCGGCCGAGCACAACCGCTTCTTCCCCCTGTCGCTCGGAGCGGAGGGCAGTTGCACGATCGGCGGCAATCTCTCGACCAATGCCGGCGGCGTGAACGTGCTGCGCTATGGCAACGCCCGCGACATGGTGCTGGGCCTGGAGGTCGTGCTGCCGGACGGCGAGGTCTGGAACGGCCTCCGCACCCTCCGGAAGGACAATACCGGCTATCACCTGAAGCATATGTTCCTGGGGGCCGAGGGCACGCTTGGCGTCATCACCGCCGCCGCGCTCAAGCTCTTCCCCCGGCCGACCGCGACCGCGGCCGCCTGGATCGCGACGCCGTCCATCCCCGATGCCTTGCAGGTGCTGGATATCGTGCGGGCCGAGACCGGCGACGCGGTCGAAACCTCGGAGCTGATCACCCGGGCGCTGGTCGATACGGTCGTCGCCAAGATGGAGGGCGTGCGCGATCCCCTGCCCGACCCGTCGCCCTTCTACATCCTGATGGAGGTGTCGACGACGCGCCGCTCCCAAGGCGGCGAAGCGCCGGCCGATCTTCTGGAAGCAGCGCTTGGCGTCGCCTTCGAGGCCGGGCACGCGACCAATGCCCTGATCGCCCAGTCGGACCAGCAACGAGCCGATTTCTGGAAAATCCGCGAGCAGGCGCCGGAAGCGCTGCAACGCATCGGCCCCCGCATATCCTGGGACGTCACCTTGCCGATCTCGTCCCTGGCAGACTTCTACGCCGCCGCCGAGACGCGGATGGCGGCCGTCGCGCCCCATGTGGCGTTCTATGGCTTCGGGCATATGGGCGACGGCAACTTGCATTATCTGGCGGCGGCGCCGGACATCAAGCAATTGCGCGAATTGCTGGACCGCACCTTGTACGATCTGGTCGCGGAATTCGACGGCTCATTCTCGGCCGAGCACGGCATCGGCCAGAAACGGACGGACGAACTCGCCCGCTACAAGTCGCCGGTTGAGTACAAGATGATGCAGGCCTTGAAGAACACTCTCGACCCCGATGGCCGCATGAACCCCGGCAAGGTGGTTCAGGCCTGATCGTCCGCCGGGCCGTCGGAATTATCGGCACCATCGGGCGGCAGCGCGGCGCCGTCGACAATCCGGCGAAGCTTCGCCTGCTCCGCCGCTTCGCGGGTCTTCTCCGCCTTGCTGCGCCCGAACTTCGCCCGGTTCGCCGCCGCCTTGGCGGGCTTCGCCGCCTTGGCCGCCGCTTTCCGGGCCTTGTTCAGATTGACGATATCCGCCATCGCGCGCCTCGCCCTTGGCCGGTTAACTGTTGATCAGGCCGCCATCGACGTTGAAGCCCTGGCCCGTGATATTGCGCGCGCCGGGGGACGCCAGAAAGACCGCCATCGCCGCGACATCCTCCGGATCGTTGCCGCGCCGGATCGGGATCGACTTCTCCGCTTCCTGCTTCATCTGCTCGATGGTGACGCCGCGTTCCGCCGCCCGGTCCCGCAGGAGGTTCGAGACGATTTCGGTATAGGTGACGCCCGGGCAGATCGCGTTGACATTGATGTTGAAGCGCCCGAGCTGATGCGCGGCCAGATAGGTCATCGCCAGCACCGCGCCCTTGGTCCCCGCATAGGCGGCGTTCGAGGAGCTTTGGTAGCCCCGGCCCGCGACCGACGCGATATTGATGATCCGGCCGCTGCCCTGCGCCTTCATGCGCTTCGCAGCGCCCTGCATGCAGAAGAACACGCCCTTGGCGTTGACGCGGAACATCCGGTCCCAGTCGGCCTCGGTCAGGTCGAGGATGAAAGCATGGCGGGTGACGCCGGCATTATTGACGATGACGTCGATGCCGCCCATGGCGCTCGCCGCCTGCTCCAGCATCGCGTCGATCGCGGCTAGGTCGCCGCAATCCGCCTGGATGGCGTCGGCGGCGGCGCCGTGGCCGCGACAGGTCTCCGCGACGGCTTCGGCCGCGGCGCCGTTGATATCCACGACCGTGACGGCGGCCCCGGCTTCAGCATATGCGACCGCAATCGCCGCGCCGATGCCGCCGCCGGCGCCGGTCACGACCGTCTTCAATCCATCCAGTTGACCCATGGCGCTTCCCCCTGTTCCTCTTTATGGCTGGCGATGCGGCCGCATCAGCGCGGCGGCGTCGCCAGCGGCGTTGTCGCAAACATGTCGGCCGCGAGCGCGCTTCGCAGCAGGTCCAGATCGATCCCCCGCGCCGCCGCGTCGGGCGCGACTTCAGCGATCACCGCATCGACCGACCCAAGCGCCTTCAAGGCTTTGTAACGATCCTCGCGCGGCTTGCCCAAGGCTTCGCCCAGAAGCGACATGACGTTCATGACCTCGAACGGCTGGCCGTCGTCATAGAGGCAAAGCTCCCGGTGGCACGCATGGTAGACGGTCGCCAGGACATCGACTTGAGCCGCCGCCGCGCCTTCGAGAAGGGCGGCGCGCTGGGTCGAGCGGAAGCCGGTTAGCACCGCCAGGGTGTTCTCCATGACGCCCGCGGGACGGACATCCAGATCGACCAGCATGACGCCCGGAATGGCGCCAAGGATCGTCCTGACCGCAGCCATCGCGCCGGGGATCGCGGGCCGCTCGATCAACGCGACCCGGCGCGGCCGGATCGGCTGCAGGCTGGGGCGCAAGGCTTCGATCCGAGAGGCCAGAAAGCCGAAGAACGGGTTCATGTCGAACGGCGTCTCGCCCTTGACCGCCCGCCAGTTGCCAAGCGCCAGATCGCCGATCTGGATCTGGCAACTCGGGCACCAGGACAGCGTTTCCCTGGCGGCGCTCGCGGCGAGCTTTTCGACCGTGCCGAAAGCCTGGCGGCCGGACACCTTGGCGTCGCCCTGGTTGAAGGCATAGACGCCGCAACACATGCCCGGCCCGCCCATGACGTTCGCCGTCACGCCGACGGCGTCAAGCGCATCCAGGGCCGTCAGCACGATATGCGGCGTCTTCCAGACATTGCAGCCCGTGTAGAACGTGACCTCCGCTGGCGCAGCGGCCGAAGCCGAAGCCGCGACAGGCCGGCCGTCGCCGAGACGCTTGAGATCATCGGGATCGGTCAGGAGGCCGCCGATGGCCCGCACGCTCGCGGCCATCGCGTTATAGGTCTTGACGGATCGCTGCTTGATCTCGCGCGGGTCGCCGGTCCGGGCTTGCTGGGCGATCTTGCCCATGCGCTGCATGAACCGCACGTCCAGGCCTTCCGGGCAGGCGTCCCGGCAGTAGTTCGAGCCGCAACAGGCCGCGGTCCAGGCCGCGCTTGCCGGCGTCGGCGCGCCGCCTTTCAGCAACGCGATCAAACCGCCGACCGCAGCCGTCCGCGCCGCCGGCTCAAGCCCGGCCGGCGCCGGCATCGGGCAGGCATCGAAGCAGGCGCCGCATTCGGTGCAGGCGTCTACCGCCGCACGGACGCGCGCTTCGGCGCCTTCAAGATAGTCGATACCGCGATCCGCCATTGGGGCCTGCTCCTGAAGTCAGAGGGGAATGGGCGTCGGCAAGGGTTTGCCTGCGAAGTGACAGTCCAGGTTCTCGACGACGAGGTCGGCCATCGCATTGCGCGTCGCGACCGTGGCGCTCGCCTGATGCGGCTGGAGGATGACATTATCGAGCGCGAACAACTCGCTCGGGACCCTGGGTTCATTCTCGAAGACATCGAGCGCGGCGCCCCAAATGCGGCGGGTCATCAGGGCTTCGACGAGCGCGCGCTCATCGACGACCGTGCCGCGCGCGACGTTGACCAGCCACCCCTCCGGCCCAAGCGCTTCCAGGACCTTGCGGTTGACCAGATGGCGCGTCGCCGGACCGCCCGGACAGCACAGCACCAGGCCGTCGACATTCGCCGCCAGATGCTCCAGGTCGGGATCGTAGGGATAGGGCGCATCCGGCTTCGGCCGGGGGCCATGCCAGGAGACGATGGCCCCAAGCGCCTGCAGCCGTTCCGCCGTCGCCCGGCCGATCCGGCCGAGACCGACGACGCCCACCGGCCGCCCGACGATCGTCCGGTTCAGCTTCATGTCGCCCTTGACCCAGCGGCCTTCGCGGACATAGGCGTCCGCCTTCGGGATCTCCCGCGTCAGCGCCAGCGCCAGGCCGACGCCGAGATTGGCGACCTCCTCGCTCAGCACATCCGGCGTATTCGTGACCGGAATGCCTTTGAACGCCGCATGTTTGACGTCGACGCCGTCATAGCCGACGCCCAGCACCGCGATGACCTCAAGGTTCGGCAGCGCATCGATCAAGGCGGCGTCGGCGCCGCCATGGCCCAGCGTCATCATTCCCCGCACGCTCGATCCATGCTCCGCCAGAAAGGCCGCCCGGTCCGGCGCCTCCCACAGCCGCAGCACCCGGTAACGGTCGCCCAGCCCTTGGGCGACCCGGGGCGGCATCGGCAGAACCTGCAAGATCTCGGGATTTTCGGCCATGGGGCGCGGTCCTTTCCGCTCAGACGATCGACGCGATTTCGTCGAAGCTGAACTTGTAACCGCGGGGCTTCACGGTCGCGGGGTCGCCATAGCCGATGTTGACCAGGAAATTCGCCTTGTACGACGTGCCCTTGAAGAAGTCCGCATCGACCTTGCCAGCGTCGAAGCCGGACATCGGGCCGCAATCCAGGCCAAGCGCCCGCGCCGCCAGGATCAGGTAAGCGCCCATCAGCGAACCGTTGCGGAAGCTCGCCTGCTCCGCCATCGCAGCGCTCTTTTCGAACATGGTTTTCATGTCGCCGTGCGGAAACAGCTTGTCCATGTGGCGCCAGAATTCCGGATCGTAGCCGACGATAACCGTGACCGGGGCGGCCATGGTCTTGTCGACATTGCCCGACGACAGACATGGCTTCAACCGCGCCTTGGCCTCGGCGGATTGCACGAAGACGAACCGCGCCGGGGAGCTGTTGGCGCTGGTCGGCGGCAACAGCGCCAACTGGATCAAGCGATGCAGCAGCGCCGTCGGAACCGGCTTCGCCTGCCAGCCATAGCAGGTGCGGGCATCGTGAAACAGCAGGTCCAGACCATCGTCGCCAAGGGCGGCGACCCGGGCCTTCATGGCGACGAAAGCAGCCTCGGCTGCGGCTTTATCAGCGGTCATGTGATATCGGTCCATTCTATCGGGCAGGGATGAGCGGCCCACAATACGCTGAGATGCCCGTCGGAGAAACTGGCGCCGCAATTCACTTCCTTGTAATACTTCGAGTTGACGCGATTTCGGCATCGCATGGGCGGGGGTCTGACAGAACCGATGGAATATTTTCTGCAGCAACTGATCAACGGGGTGACGCTCGGCTCCATCTACGGCCTGATCGCGATCGGCTATACGATGGTCTACGGCATCATCGGCATGATCAATTTCGCCCATGGCGACATCTTCATGATCGGCGCTTTTTCCGGTCTGATCGTGATTGTCGGCCTGGGCGCCCTGGGTCTTGGCTCGGCCGGCGGCTTGATCGTCGTCGCCATCATCGGCGCGATGATCGTCGCAGCCGCCTATGGCTGGGCGCTGGAGCGGATCGCCTATCGGCCGCTCCGCGGCTCCTTCCGATTGGCGGCCCTGATTTCCGCGATCGGCATGTCGATTTTGCTGCAAAACTACGTACAGCTCGCCCAGGGCGCGCGGGTGAAGCCGTTGCAGCCGATGATCGAAGGCGGGTTCGTGCTGATGCAGAAGGGCGATTTCACGGTCAACCTCTCCTATCTGCAGATCATCATCGTCGGGACCACGATCGCGCTGATGACCGGGTTCTCGCTCCTGATCGCCAAAACCTCGATCGGCCGCTCCCAGCGCGCCTGCGAGCAGGACATGAAGATGGCGGCGCTCCTCGGCCTCGACGTCAACCGCACGATTTCCCTGACGTTCATGATGGGCGCGGCGCTCGCCGCGGTCGCGGGGATGATGTTCCTGATCTACTACGGCGTGATCGACTTCTTCATCGGCTTCCTGGTCGGCATCAAGGCCTTTACGGCGGCGGTTCTGGGCGGGATCGGCTCCTTGCCCGGCGCCATGCTCGGCGGCCTCCTCATCGGCCTGATCGAAACCTTCTGGTCGGGCTATTTCACGGTCGAGTACAAGGATGTCGCGGCGTTCGCGATCCTCGTGCTGGTCCTGATCTTCCGCCCGACCGGCCTGCTCGGCCGCCCCGAAGTCGAGAAGGTCTAGGGCATGGCGGAGATCGACTACATCGCCCAGGCGAAGGAATCCGCCATCGCCGCGCTCGTTGGGCTGGCGCTGACGGTGCCGATCGTCGGCCTGCGCACCGATTCCAGCGGGCCTGACGGCATGACGATCGATGTTCGCATGCTTGACGCCGTCCTGCTCGCCATCGGCATTGGCGTCGGCCATTTCATGGTCAACCTGGCCCGCGGCCTCCTTCAGCAGCGCCGACGCGCCGCCAAACCCGCAATAGCGCGCGCCGCCAATTTGAAGTCGGTCGCCTATTTTCTGGGCGCGGGCGCGCTCGTGTTCGGACTGGTTCTGCCCGGCCTCCCTTTCGCCGACCGTTATGTGATGGATGTCGGGACGCTTGTCCTGACTTACGTGATGCTGGGATGGGGCCTGAATATCGTCGTCGGCCTCGCCGGCCTGCTCGACCTCGGCTATGTCGCCTTCTATGCGGTGGGCGCGTATTCCTATGCGCTGATCGCGTCGCATTTCGGCTGGTCGTTCTGGGTCTGCCTGCCGCTGGCCGGCGCTTTCGCCGCATTTTTCGGCATTATCCTGGGGTTCCCGGTCCTGCGCCTGCGCGGCGACTATCTGGCGATCGTGACGCTGGGTTTCGGCGAAATAATCCGCGTTATCCTGCTGAACTGGTACGATTTTACCGGCGGCCCCGATGGCATGTCCCGCATCCCCCGCCCGGACTTCTTCGGCCTGCCGTTCGCCCGGTCCAGCCCGGATGGGGCCACATTCCATGAGTTTTTCGGCCTCGAATTTTCCTCGATGCACCGGATCATTTTCCTCTACTACCTGATCTTCGCCCTGGCGCTGCTGACCAATGTCTTCACGCTGCGCATCCGACGGCTGCCGGTCGGGCGCGCCTGGGAAGCCCTGCGGGAGGATGAAATCGCTTGCCGGTCGCTCGGCGTGAACCCGACCAACACCAAGCTGACGGCCTTCGCCATCGGCGCGATGTTCGGCGGCTTCGCCGGGGCCTTCTTCGCGACGCGGCAAGGCTTCATCAGTCCGGAAAGCTTCACGTTCATCGAGTCCGCCGTCATCCTGGCGATTGTCGTGCTGGGCGGCATGGGCAGCCAGATCGGCGTCGTCCTGGCGGCGATCCTGTTGATCGGCGGCACCGAAATCTTCCGCGATCTTGCGGAATACCGCATGCTGGCGTTCGGCGCGGCCATGGTCGCAATCATGGTCTGGAAGCCGCGCGGCCTGCTCTCGAACCGCGAGCCGACAGTCAGGCTCGGCCCCAAACCGGGAGCCGGTTCATGACGGCGCCCCTGCTCGCGGTCGACCGCCTGACCATGCGCTTCGGCGGCCTCGTCGCCATCGACGCGGTCTCCTTCCATGCCGAAAATCAGAAGATCACCTCGATCATCGGACCGAACGGCGCCGGCAAGACGACCGTCTTCAACTGCCTGACGGGCTTTTACAAACCCACATCCGGCCGGCTTCTGCTGACGACCCCCAAAGGCGAGTTCCATCTGGAGCGCATGGAGGATTTTCGGATCAACCAGCGCGCCGGCGTCGCGCGGACCTTCCAGAACATTCGGCTGTTTCCCGCCATGTCGGTCCTGGAGAACCTGATGGTCGCCCAGCATAACAAGCTGATGCGGGCGTCGGTCTGGTCGCTCGCGGGCTTGCTGGGCCTTGGCGCCTATCGCCGAGCGGAGCGCGACGCCGTCGAACTTGGCCGCTATTGGCTGGAACGCATCGACCTGATCGACCGCGCCGACAAGCCAGCCGGCGACCTGCCCTACGGCGACCAGCGCCGCCTGGAGATCGCGCGCGCCATGTGCAGCGAGCCCCGGTTGCTCTGCCTGGATGAACCGGCGGCGGGATTGAACCCCCGGGAGACGCTGCTGCTGAACGACCTGCTGCGCTTCATCCGCGACGAACACAACGCGGGCGTGCTGCTGATCGAGCACGATATGAGCATGGTCATGGAAATTTCCGACCATATCGTGGTGCTGGACTATGGCCGCAAGATCGCTGAGGGCGATCCCGAGGCGGTGCGCAATAACCCGGCCGTGATCCGCGCCTATCTCGGCGAAGACGAGGAGGAAAGCGCATGACTGTGCTGCTCGACCTCGAAGGCGTCGCTGCCTATTACGGCGCGATCCAGGCCCTTAACGGCATCGATATTCAAGTCATGGAAGGCGAGATCGTGACCCTGATCGGCGCGAACGGCGCCGGCAAGTCCACGACCCTGATGACGATCTGCGGCTCGCCCCAGGCCCGAAGCGGGCGCATCATGTATGCGGGCGAAGACATCACCAACCGCCCGACCCACCAGATCATGCGCATGGGCATCAGCCAGTCCCCGGAAGGCCGTCGGATTTTCCCCCGCATGACGGTGCTGGAAAACCTGCAGATGGGCGCGGCGTTCGGCGACCCGGCCCATTTCGATGCCGACCTGGAGGAAGTGTTCTCGCTGTTCCCGCGCTTGAAGGAACGGATCGCCCAGCGCGGCGGCACGCTTTCCGGCGGCGAACAGCAGATGCTCGCCATCGGCCGCGCTCTGATGAGCCGCCCGCGCCTGCTGCTGCTCGACGAGCCTTCGCTTGGCATCGCGCCGATGCTGGTCCGGCAGATTTTCGCCGCGATCAAGGAAATCAACGCCGCCAAGGGCGTGACCATCCTGCTGGTCGAGCAGAATGCGTTCCATGCGCTCCGGCTCGCGCACCGGGGCTATGTCCTGGTCAATGGCGCGATCCAGATGTCGGGCACGGGAAGCGAACTGCTCGCGCGGCCGGAAATCCGGGCCGCATATCTGGAAGGGGGCGCCGTATGATGGGCATCTTCCTCGGCGAGGACCCGCTGGTCCTGATCGTCCTGACGGGCATCTTCGGCGGCGGCGCCGCCTGGATGTCGGGGCGCGGCGTCGCTGAAACCTGGCGTCCGCTGCATTTCGCCGTGTTGGCGGGGTTCGGGCTGGCGCTGATGACCCGGTTCCTGACCTACGGCCTGTTCGACGGCGCGCTGCTCTCGCTGACGGGCTATCTCCGGGACGGCATATTGCTGGCGGGGATCGCGGCCGTCGCCTGGCGGATGCGCCTCGCGGCTAAGATGGTCGCGCAATATCCCTGGCTCTACCGGTCGGCTGGCCCCTTCTCCTGGACGACGCGCGACTGACCGGCCGACCCTGCTTTCCCCATCCGCCGCAATTCGTCGGTTGAGGGCTGGCTTAAGCCAGCGTACAACTGCGTTCAAGCGTCGATGCCGTCCATCCTGGACGGACATCGGGGCGGACCACCAATAGGGGAGTCCTATGTATGCTTAGGAAGTCACTTCTTGCGGCGACGGTTTTTGCCGCAGCCGGGCTGAGCGGGTTTGCCGCGTCGGCCGATATCACGATCGCCACCGCCGGTCCGATGACCGGGCAATATGCCAGCTTCGGGCAGCAGATGAAGGCGGGCGCCGAACAGGCCGTCGCCGACATCAATGCCGCGGGCGGCGTCAACGGCCAGATGCTGCAACTGGAAATCGGCGATGACGTTTGCGATCCGAAGCAAGCTGTCGCCGTCGCCAATGGCTTCGTCGGCAAGGGCGTCGTCTTTGTCGCCGGCCATTTCTGCTCCGGCAGCTCGATCCCGTCCTCGGCCGTCTACACCGAGGAAGGCATCCTGCAGATTTCGCCGGCCTCGACGAACCCGAAGCTGACCGACGAAGGCGGCCCGAACGTCTTCCGCGTCTGCGGTCGTGACGACCAGCAAGGCCTCGTCGCTGGCGGCTATCTCGCCAAAATGCATGGCGGCGACAATATCGCGATCATCCACGACAAGACCGCCTACGGCAAAGGCCTGGCCGACGCGACGCGCGACGCGATGAACGCTGCCGGCAAGAAGGAAGCTGTATACGAAGCGTATACCGCGGGCGAAAAGGACTATTCCGCCCTCGTCACCAAGCTGAAGCAGGCCAGCATCGACGTGCTTTATGTCGGCGGCTACCACACTGAAGCCGGCCTCATGGTCCGCCAGATGCGCGACCAGGGCATGAAGACGCTGCTCGTCTCCGGCGACGCGCTTGTCACCAAGGAGTATTGGGACATCACCGGCGACGCCGGCGAAGGCACCCTGATGACCTTCAGCCCCGACCCGCGCAAGAACCCGCTGGCTGCGCCGCTGGTGAAGCTCTTCCGCGATAAGGGCATCGAGCCGGAAGGCTATGTCCTCTACACCTACGCCGCCGTTCAGGTCTTCGCGCAAGCCGCGACGAAAGCCGGCGCGACGGACATCGACTCGCTGCTGAAGGCGATGAAGGGCACGACCTTCGATACAGTGCTCGGCAAGCTTTCGTTCGATGACAAAGGCGACGTGACGCTTCCGGGCTACGTCTTCTATGTCTGGAGCAAGGGCGATTACGACTACGCGAAGTAAGACCGAACGTCTGCTACGCTATCGCGGCCGGCCAGGCGAACCCTGGCCGGCCGTTGGTATTTCAGGAGGGCGAGAGCCATGCGGTTCAAGGGAAAAACGGTCCTGGTCACCGGCGCCAGCCGCGGCATCGGCGAAGCCATCGCCTGTCAGGCGGCGGCGGAGGGCGCCGATGTCGTGCTGACCGCCCGGTCGGAGACGGCGCTAGCGGACGTGGCCGCGAAAATTCAGGCGGCCGGCGGCGTCGCCCATATCGCGCCTGCCGACGCTGCCGACCCGGCCGCGATCGAAGCTGTCGTCGCCGCGGCGGACAAACGCTTCGGGCGCCTCGATGTCCTGATCAACAATGCCGGGACGATCGATCCAATCGCCCGGGTCGCCAGCGCCGAGGCTGAGGCCTGGACGCACGCCATGGCCGTCAACCTGATCGGACCGGCGCTTTTCATCCGCGCCGCGCTGCCGCATCTCCACGCCGGCCACGGCTGCATCGTCAACATGAGCTCCGGCGCCGCCCACCGGCCGCTCGAAGGCTGGTCGGCCTATTGCGCAAGCAAGGCGGCGCTCTGGATGCTGACCCAGTTGCTGCATCTGGAAGAAGGCTACGGGGTCGATGTCTACGCCGTTTCGCCCGGAACGGTCGATACCGAGATGCAGGTCGCGATCCGGGCCTCCGGCGTCAATCCGGTCAGCAAGCTGCCGCGCTCCAGCCTCGCCCCGCCCAGCCTCCCGGCCGCCGGTTGCCTCTGGCTCGCCGCGACCCGCCCCGAGGACCTGAAGGGCCAGGACGTCAATATCCGCACGGCGGAGTTCCTGGAGCGCGCCGGCATCGAAAGCTGAGGCCAATAGGCCGCCCTATTCCGCCGGCGGCTGGGTCAGGTGGCGGTTCAGGTATGACCCATAAAGGCCCTGGAGCTTCTGGGTGACCGGTCCCAGCTGACCGTCGCCCAGGGTTCTGCCGTCGATGACGCCGACGGGCGCGACGCCGGCGAAGGTGCCCGTGACGAACGCTTCATCGGCGCTGTAGACATCGGTCAGGCTGAAGCGCCGCTCCCGCGCCGTGATCCCGGCTTCGTCAGCGATCGCCAGCACGTTGGCGCGCGTGATGCCCGCCAGGCAATAGTCGCCGGTCGAGGTCCAGACCTCGCCCTTCTTCACGATGAAGAAATGCACCGAATTGCAGGTCGCGACAAAGCCGTCAGGGTCCAGCATCAAGGCTTCGTCGGCCCCGGCCTTGTCCGCCTGGATGCAGGCCAGGATGCAATTCAGCTTGGAATGACTGTTGAGCTTGGGGTCCTGCACGTCGGCGGGGCCGCGCCGGACATGCACGGTGAACAGCGTCAACGGGCGGGTCGCGGTCTCCGGCGTCGCCGCCTTCCATTCTGGGATAATGACGATGGTCGGGCCGGAGATCGTGACGCGGGGATGCTGATAGGGCGTTGATTTAACGCCGCGCGTGACCATCAAGCGGATGTGGACGCCGGTCGTCATGGCGTTCGCCGCGCAGGCCCTGAAAATGCGGGCCGCAAGGTCGGCTTTGGTCAGGCCAAGGTCCATATCGATGGCCTTGGCGCCTTCCCAGAGACGGCCCAGATGGGCGCCGAGAAACGCCAGGCCGCCATTGTGCAGCCGGATGCCCTCCCAGACGCCGTCGCCCAGAATGAACCCCGAATCGAACACGGAAACCATCGCCTCAGCCCGGCGCTTCAGGTCTCCGTTGATGTCGATCCAGATATCCGCATTGCGCGGATCGTCGAGATAGTCGTGGGTGCCCATGCCGCTTCCTTTGCTCGATGCGCCACAGAGAGACTATGCGGAACAGGCGAGCGCCGGAAGCGGCTCGGACAATCGATCAGAGCGCCATGTCGCCGGATTCGCCGGTCCGGATCCGAATTGCGCTGGAGACGTCATAGACGAAGATCTTGCCATCCCCGATCTGGCCGGTATGGGCAGACTTCAGGATCGCCTCGACCGCGCCATCGACCTGGGAGTCGGGCACGACGACCTCGATCTTCACTTTTGGCACGAAGCTGACCGTATATTCCGCGCCGCGATAGATCTCGGTGTGGCCGCGTTGGCGTCCGAAACCTTTAACTTCGCTCGCCGTCAGACCGACGACTCCGATGCCGGTCAACGCCTCGCGCACGTCATCCAGCTTGTGCGGCTTGATCAGCGCCATAATGAGTTTCATAGCAAGGTCCTTTCCACGGCCCCGAATTACAGATCGTACCCTCGTTCGCCGTGCGATGGCAGGTCAAGGCCCGTGGTCTCATCCTCCGGCCTGACGCGCAAGCCCGTCACGGCCTTGCAGATCATCACGATGACGAACGTGAACCCAAGCGACCAGAGCACAGTCACGCCGACGCCGATGCCCTGAACGCCCAACTGGTCGAGCCAGTCCTTGCCCTCCGCCTGACCGACGCCGCCAAGCGACACAGCCGCGAGCGGCGCCACCAGGAAGATGCCGAGAATGCCGCCGACGCCGTGCACCGCGAACACATCGAGCGAATCGTCGATGCGCAGCACGTTCTTCACCAGACCGACCGCATAGAAGCAGACGAAGCCGGCGGCGGCGCCGATGATCAGCGCGCCGATCGGACCGACGAACCCGGAGGCTGGCGTGATCGTGGCAAGGCCGGCGATCAGGCCGGTGACCGCGCCGACCAGGCTCGGCTTGCCGAACTTCCGCCATTCGATGCAGGTCCAGACAATGCCGGCGGTCGCGGCGGAGATATGCGTGACGACGATCGCCATGCCCGCGCCGCCATCGGCCGCCAACTGGCTGCCGCCATTGAACCCGAACCAACCGACCCAGAGCATGCACGCGCCCATGGCGGTCATGCCGGGATTGTGCGGCGGCTTCAGATCATGGGGATAGCCCCGTCGCGGCCCCAGCAGCTTCGCCAGAAGCAGGGCCGAGACGCCGGCCGTCGCATGAACGACGATGCCGCCCGCGAAATCGCGCACGCCAAGCTCGCTCATCCAGCCGCCGCCCCAGACCCAGTGACAAACCGGCGCATAGACCAGGATGAGCCAGAGGATGCTGAACAGCATGATCGCTGAAAACTTCATCCGCTCGGGATAGGCGCCGACGATCAGCGCCGGGGTGATGACGGCGAACGTCATCTGGAACATCGCGAAGACGATCTCCGGGATTGCGCCCGAAGTCGCCTCCCGGTCGACGCCGGCGAAGAAAGCTTTGCCGAGATCGCCGACCCAGCCGCCAATGCTGTCGCCAAACGCCAGGGAATAGCCCACTGCCAGCCAGACGATCGACCCGACGCAGGCGATCGCGACGCACTGCATGATCACCGATAACACCGACCCGGCGCGCACGAGGCCGGCGTAGAACAACGCCAGCCCTGGCAAGGTCATGAACAGAACCAGCGCCGTCGCGACGATGATCCATGCCGTATCGCCGCTATTGATCGCCTGCGCGCTCTCCTGCGCGCTTGCCGGCGCCGCCGCCATCGCGCCGGCGAACGCAGCCCCCACGGCCGCCAATATTCTCGATCGCATGCCCTTGCTCCCCGAATTCCGACTTATTGCAGTCAAGCTGCAAGCGAAATGATCATGGAGCAAGCATTTTCGGCGCCGAAAATCCGGAGTCGACGCGATTGCTCGAAAAATCGGCGCCTTGCATAAATTTTCTCCGGCTGATGACTAATTCCTATGCACAAAAACATTCATTGGCTCATCGGCATACTGGAAATCCCGGTCCAGCCGGCGCCCCATCGCCCAAGCATAAGGCGCCGCTTCCGCGATCAGCCCGAACAAGCTGGCGTCGAGCGGGAAGCCAGCCGCCGCCGCGATCGCTTCGATACGGCGCGACTCGGCTGGGGACACCGTCACCTCCGGCGCCGGCATTGACGGCGCGGGTTCGCTCGGCCGCGGTCCCGGCGCGATCTCGGGCCGGCGCTGGCGCTCCGCTATCGAGGCTTCGAGGGCATGGCCGACGGCAAGCACGCGAGCATCGTCGAACGGGCGGCCGACGATCTGCACCCCGAGCGGCAAGCCCGCCGGCGAGAAGCCCGAACAGATGCTGAGCGCCGGGCCGGCGGTGACGTCGAACGGCGTCAGAATGCTGGGCTTGGTCCAGAAGGTCTTGGTGCGGTGGGCATCCAGGCGCGGCGCCGGGCCGACGGCGCTGGGCGCGAGCAAGACATCGAACCGCTCGTATGTCGGCCGCATCCCGGCCAGGAGCTGGCGGCGCCGGCGCTGCGCCGCGACATAGTCCTGGCCCGTGAACAGCAAGGCCCCCAGGCTGCGCGCCAGGAAATCCTGGCCGAAGTCATGGGGCCGGGTCATGAGATTGCGGCGATGAACGTTGAAAAGCTCCGATTCGGCGATGACGATCTTGACGTCATACCAGTCCTGCACCGGCGCGATGCGCGCGACCTCCACCGTCGCGCCCAGACTGCCGAGCGCTTCCGCCGCCCGCTCGGTCGCGGCGACGGTTTCCGGAGCGACCGTCAGATCCTCCTCCCAAAAATGCCGAAGCAGCCCGACCCGAAGTCCCTTCAGCGATCGCCCAAGGCCGGCCGCAGCCATCGGCGGCGCGGCATGGGCGCTCGCCGGATCGACGGCGCAAGGCCCCGCCAGCGCGTCCAGCATCAAGGCGCAATCGGCCGCCGTCCAGGCGAGCGGTCCGCAATGGTCGAAGGTGAAGGAATTCGGGATCACCCCTGCCCGGCTGACCAGGCCATAGGTCGGCATGAACCCAGCGACGCCTGAAAATGCCGCCGGCCCCCGGATCGAGCCGCCGGTATCGGACCCCATGGCCGCGCCGACATATCCGGCCGCAACCGCGGCGCCGGATCCGCTCGAGGAACCGCCGGTAAAATGCTCCCGGTTCCAGGGATTGCGCGCGGGCGGCCACGGCAGGTCGAAACTCGGTCCGCCGTGGGCGAACTCGTGGGTCGTCAGCTTGGCGATGGGGATCGCCCCGCCCGCCCGCAGCTTGGCGACCGACACGGCGTCCGCCTTCGGCACGCGGTCGATCGCGGTCTTCGAGCCGCCGGCCGTCAGAACGCCGGCGACATCGAAAATATCCTTCAGCCCGACCGGCAGCCCGTGCAGGGGCCCAAGCGAGCGGCCCGCGGCGATTTCGGTTTCGGCGACCGCCGCCGCCGCGCGCGCCGCATCGGCCATCGGCGTCACGACAGCGTCCAGCAAGCCGTCCAGCGATTCGATCCGCGTCAGCGCGGCGGCGATAATCTCGACAGGCGAAAGTCTGCCCGACTGCGCTTCCAGCGATTGCTCCGCCAGTGAAAGTCGCCATATTTCGGTCATCCGAATTGATCCTTTTGTGACAGGCGAGCAAATTTTGCCTGAAGCGCTTGCATTATTCGAGAGCTCCCGACATTCTGCTAACGAACGCTTAACCGGCGTTTTAGCTGCCGTTCTGGATCGCAGCAGTTAGGTGCGGTCCGGGCCGTCGGCTAAGGTGACCAAGCAGGTCGTCTTTGACCAGCTTGTGCGGCCACCATGGCGCCGTGCATCAGGTAGATGCGCGAGGAATAGCGCGCTTCGACTGCTCATGCGGCCGAAGCGCCAGCCGGCCGCAAAAGTTGGGGGATTGGGAGGCCGGGCGGGATTGCGCAAATCCGCCCGGCGCCAATCTCTCCCAAACTCTTCTCCAAGCCTCTACCGATGATCCTTTCCTGCAGAACCGGCATTCGCGGTGATCCTTTTCATGCCGCGAATTCCGCCCGAATTTTGGCGCTGTCCGCCCCGATGGCCGGCGGCGGCCCGAAGGCGAGCGCCTCGCCATCCGTCCGGACTGGCGGCGCCGGCATCGATACAGGGCCAGCCACCGTATCGACCGATACCCGCCGCAGCGCCGGGTGATCGATCAGATCGTCGACCTCATTGACGCTGGCATAGGCCAGGTCCGCCTGCCGCAGGCGCTCTTGCAGCTTCGCTTGATCCAGCCCGGCGAAGACCGCATCCATTTCGCCCTCGACATAAACGCGATGCTCCATGCGCTTGCGATTGGGCTGGCAGCGCGGGTCCGTCTTCATGTCGGGCCGCTCGAGCACCACCTCGGCGAAACGGCCCCACTCCCGTTCGTTCTGGATAGCGATCATCGTCATGCGGCCGTCCCCGGTGGCGTAAGCGCCATAGGGCACCAGCGCATTGTGGCGCATTCCGGTGCGCGGCCAGTCGCGCCCGCCATATTGCTTGAACATCACCGGCGCGGCCATCAGATCGGCCATCGCATCGAACATCGCAACCTGAATGCCGGCGCCCTTGCCGGTCTTCTCCCGGGCGTAGAGCGCCTGCAGCACACCTGTCAGCCCATTGACGCCCGTCGTCAGGTCGCACATCGAAACGCCGACGCGGGAGGGTTCCGCCGCCGAGCCCGTCACCGCCATGACGCCGCTTTCGGCCTGGACCAGCAGGTCATAGGCCTTCGCCACGTCGAAGGGCGGCGGCGCGTCGCCATAGCCTGAAATATCGACCGTGATCAGCCGCGGATACTGCGCGCGGAGCGCGGCCGAGCCGAAGCCCGCCCGCTCCGTGGCGCCCGGCGCCAGGTTCTGCACCCAGACGTCGGCTTTCGCCAACAGGCGGCGCAGCAAGGCCTGATCGTCGGGGTTCTTGATATCGATGACCAGCGATTCCTTGCCGCGGTTCAGCCAGACGAAGAACGACGACTGGCCATGGGCCGTATCGTCATAGCCGCGCGCAAAATCGCCCTCGGCTCGCTCCAGCTTGATCACCCGCGCGCCGGCGTCGGCCATCCGGCAGGTCAGGAACGGCGCTGCGACAGCTTGCTCCAGGCTGACGACGAGCACCCCATCCAATGCGTTCGACATGGCGCTAGTAGGACCTGGGCATGCCGAGCACATGCTCTCCGACAAAGCCGAGAATGAGGTTGGAAGAGATCGGCGCCGTCCGGAAGATCCGGCATTCCCGGAATTTCCGCTCAATGTCGTATTCCTCGGCGAAGGCGAAGCCGCCGAAGGTCTGCATGGCGCAGTCGGCCGCTTTCCAGACTGCCTCGCCGGAGAGATATTTCGCCAGATTGGCCTGCTCGCCGCAAGGCAAGCCCGCCTCGAACATCGCCGCCGCCTTCTGCGCCATCAGCTTGGCCGCCGAGTAATGGGCATAAGACTCCGCGATCGGGAACTGAATGCCCTGGTTCGCGCCGATCGGCCGGCCGAACACGACCCGCTCCTTCGCGTAGGTCGATGCCTTCTCGATGAACCACTGGCAGTCGCCGAGCGCTTCGGAGGCGATCAGGATGCGTTCGGCGTTCATGCCGTCCAGGATGTAGCGGAAGCCTTTGCCTTCCTCGCCGATCAGGCTGGAGGCGGGAATGCGCATGTTGTCGTAGAAAATCTCGGTGGTGTTGTGGTTGATCATGGTCCGGATCGGCTTGATCTCCATGCCCTTGCCCTTGACGGCGCGCATGTCGACCAGGAACACCGACAAGCCGTCGGTCCGCTTCGCGACCTTGTCCTTGGCCGTCGTGCGAGCCAGCAGCAGCATGAGGTCGGAATGCTCGGCCCGGCTGGTCCAGACCTTCTGGCCGTTGACCACATATTCGTCGCCGTCGCGGACGGCGGTCGTCCGCAAGCTGAGGGTATCCGTCCCGCTGGTCGGCTCCGTCACGCCAAAGGCCTGAAGGCGGAGTTCGCCGGTCGCGATCTTGGGCAGATACTCCCGCTTTTGCGCTTCCGATCCGTGCCGCAGCACCGTCCCCATGGTGTACATCTGGGCATGGCACGCGGCGCCGCTGCAGCCGCTTTTATGAATTTCCTCGAGGATCGCCGAACCGGCGGAAATCGGCAGGCCGCTGCCGCCATATTCTTCCGGGATCAGTACGGCGAGATATCCTGCCTCCGTCAGCGCGTTGACGAATTCCGTGGGATAGGCGCGTTCCTGGTCTTTCTTGCGCCAGTACTCGCCCGGAAAACCCTCGCAGAGCTTGCGCACGGCCTCGCGAATTTCCGGGTAGGTTTCGCCAAGGGGCATGCTTGGCATGTCGGCGTGCAAGGGGGCGCTATCGGGCACTGTCTTCAATCTCCTCAGGGGCCTCGGGGGAAGCTGTCCATCAGTTTAGCGCCAATCGCACAGAACCCGGAAGCCCCCGGCCTTGCCTTGCCGCACCTTGCCGTCCTACCTAATCGCCGGTTCCGATGCGGGGAAAGGGTTCGAGCCATGCTCGACGGCAAGCGCGTCCTGTTGATCATCGCGGGCGGCATCGCCGCCTATCGCAGCCTGGAGCTCATTCGCCGTCTCCGGGAGCGCGGCTGCCGCGTGCGCTGCGTGCTGACCAGGGGCGGCGCCCAGTTCGTGACGCCCCTCAGCGTCGCCGCCTTGAGCGAGGAAAAAGTCTATCAGGACCTGTTCTCCCTGACCGACGAAAGCGAGATGGGGCATATCCGGCTGTCGCGCGAGGCGGACATTATCGTCGTCGCGCCCGCGAGCGCCGACCTGATCGCCAAGATGGCCAACGGCCATGCCGACGATCTCGCCTCGACCGCCCTGCTCGCGACCGACAAGCCCGTGCTGATCGCGCCGACGATGAACGTTCAGATGTGGGCGCATCCCGCCGTCCGCCGCAATATCGCGACGCTCGAAAGCTGGGGCGTCCAGCGCGTCGGGCCGGGTTCGGGCGCGCTCGCCTGCGGCGAGACCGGGTCCGGCCGGATGGCGGAGCCGATGGAAATCGTCACGGCGATCGAAACCGTCCTCGCCCAGGCCATGCGCCCGCGCCCGCTTGCCGGGCGCCGCGCCCTGGTGACGAGCGGCCCGACCTGGGAGCCGATCGACCCTGTCCGCTTTATCGCCAACCGATCCTCGGGCAAGCAGGGCCATGCAATTGCGTCGGCGCTCCAGGCGCTCGGCGCGTCCGTGACCCTGGTCTCCGGCCCGACCAACCAGCCGGACCCCGCGGGCGTCGCAGTCGTGAACATCGAAAGCGCGCGCGAGATGCTGGAGGCTTGTCTCGCCGCGCTCCCGGTCGACGTCGCGGTCTTCGCGGCCGCTGTCGCGGATTGGCGCGTCGATGGCGCGTCCGACCAGAAGATCAAGAAAACCGGCGCGCCCCCGGCCCTGCAAATGACCGAGAACCCGGACATTCTGAAGACCATCGCCAATGCCGGCGCAAACCGGCCCCGCCTCGTCGTCGGTTTCGCCGCCGAGACCGAAAGCGTCGAAGCTCATGCCCAGGCGAAACTTGCCCGGAAGGGCTGCGACTGGATCCTGGCGAATGACGTATCGACGGGCACGGGCACTTTCGGCGGCGACGCCAACACCCTCCGCCTGATTACCCATGACGGCGTTGACGCCTGGCCGACGATGACGAAAGTCGCGGCGGCCGCCCGCCTCGCCGACGCCATCGCCGCATCCTTGCCGCCGACCCTCAAGGCCGCCCAATGACCGACGTCCAGATCAAAGCCCTGCCCCATGCCGCAGGCCTGCCCCACTATGCGACGGCTGGCGCCGCCGGCGCCGACCTGACTGCCGCCATTGATGCGGATGTGATCCTCGCCCCCGGCGCTCGCGCCCTCATCCCATGCGGCTTCCAGATGGCGCTGCCGGCCGGGTACGAGGCGCAAATACGCCCACGCTCCGGCCTGGCTCTGAAGAACGGCGTGACCCTTCTGAACGCGCCCGGCACTATCGACGCCGACTACCGGGGCGAGGTCGGCGCGATCCTGATCAATTGCGGCGCAGAGGATTTCTGCATCAGCCGCGGCATGCGGATCGCCCAGATGGTGATCGCGCCAGCGCCCCAGGCCCGTTTCGAAACCGTCGAGACGCTTGACGCGACCGATCGCGGCGCCGGCGGCTTCGGCTCTACCGGCGTCGGCGCATGACCGACGACCTCGACTTCACTGACGGCGAGCTCGAGCGCTATTCCCGGCATATCCTGTTGCCGGAAGTCGGCGCCATCGGCCAGGCGAAGCTGCGCCGGGCGCGCGTCCTGATCGTCGGCGCTGGCGGCCTGGGCGCGCCGCTGATTCTTTACCTTGCGGCGGCGGGGATCGGGCGGATCGGCATCATCGACGACGACCAGGTCGATCTTTCGAACCTGCAGCGGCAGGTGGCCCACACGACGGCGCGCATCGGCGTCAACAAGGCCAGAAGCGCAGCCGAGGCGGCGCTCGCGATCAACCCCGAGATCGCCATCGACGTCATGGAGGAACGGCTGACGGAAGCGTCGGCGGATGCGGTGATCGGGGCCTATGACGTCATTGCCGACGGCACGGACAATTTTGCGACGCGCTACCTGATCAACGACGCCGTCGTCCGGACTGGCAAGATCCTGGTGACGGCGGCGCTGCTCAGGTTCGACGGGCAGATCACGACCGTGAAGCCCGGCGGCCCCTGCTATCGCTGCCTGTTTCCGGAGCCGCCGCCGCCGGGCGCCGTTCCGTCCTGCTCGGAAGCTGGCGTCCTGGGTTCGGTCGCGGGCATTCTCGGGACCATGCAGGCGACGGAAATCATCAAGGAAATCATCGGCGTCGGCGAAAGTCTTTCGGGCCGACTTCTGCTTTTCGACGGTCTCGCCATGAGCCTTCGAGCCATGAAGGCGAAGCAGCGGCCGGGCTGCAAGGCCTGCAGCTAGAGCATCGCGCGTCCAGGTGGACGCGCGATGCTCTAGCTTATTGATAGCGATCAAATTATCCAACCTTAGGCGATTTTGCCTAAAATTGGTTTGATCTAGCAGCGCCTCGCGGCCGCCAGTCCGGCCCAGCGGCCGGTCGCGAGCGCGGCCGTCAGGAGATAGCCGCCCGTCGGCGCATCCCAGTCGAGCATTTCGCCCGCCAGATAGACCGCTGGCGACGCCCGGAGCTCCAGCCCGTCGGTCACGCTCTCCCAGGCGACGCCGCCCGCCGTCGAGATCGCTTCGGCGATCGGGCGGGGGCGAAGCAGCGTGACCGGCAGGGCCTTGATCCGCGCCGCGAGCCGGCCAGCGTCGGCGACATCCGCCGCCGTCGCCCCTTCCCGCAACAGCAGCGCCTTGACGCCGGCAAGGTTCGCCGTCCGCTTCAAATGGGTGGCGAGCGACCGCCGACCCTGGGGCGCCGCGAGCCGGGCGGCAAGCGCCGCCAAGTCGATATCCGGCAGGAGGTCGATCGCCAGGCGAGCCGCGCCGTCGCGGGCGATCGCCTCCCGGATCGGCCCGGATAGCGCATAGACCGGGCCGCCTTCCAGGCCGTGATCGGTCACCATGCATTCGCCGGAAGCCATGGCGCCGCCGACCGACAGGGCGACGCCTTTCAGGGGCTGGCCGGCGCCGCGGGCGCGCAGCACGTCGCTCCAGTCCGCCTCGAACCCGCAGTTGGCGGGCTGGAACGGCGCCACCGCGACGCCCCGCGCCGCCAGCCATGCCGCCCAGGCGCCGTCGGAGCCGAGGCGCGGCCAACTGGCGCCGCCGAGCGCCAGAATGGTCGCAGCGGGCTTGACGCTGACCGGGCGGCCCGGCGCCGTGAACATCAGGTTCCCCGCAGCGTCCCATCCGGTCCAGCGATGGCGCACATGCACGCGCAGACCGGCGGCGCGCAATCGCCGGAGCCAGGCGCGGAGCAGCGGCGCCGCTTTCATTTCCTTCGGGAAGACGCGCCCCGAGGTCCCGACGAATGTCTCCGCCCCAAGCGCATCGGCCCAGGCGCGGATCGCTTCCGGCGGAAAGGCCCGGACCATCGGCGCGAGGGCGGCCGCGGCGGCCCCGAAGCGGGCGAGCGCAATCTCCAAAGGCTCCGCATGGGTCAGGTTGAGGCCGCTCTTGCCCGCCATCAGGAACTTTCGGCCAAGCGAGGGCATCGCATCGTAAAGGTCGACAGCGACCCCCTGGCCGAGCAGGGCTTCCGCCGCCATCAACCCGGCAGGCCCGCCGCCGATGACGGCTGCGACGGGCGCCGCGTCCGCGGGCATTGGCTCAGGCCGATACCGGATAGACGCCAGCCGGCAGGTGCTCATAGGGCAGCGCCGAAAGCTCCGCCGGGCCCCAATCCGGCGTGTCGACAATCACGATCTCGGCGCAAAGCGGCTCGTAGATTTCGCGGAAATGGGTTTTCGAGCGCAGCAGGATGATATCGAAATCCGCGGGCGTCATGCCGTCGAACTGCACGAAGCAATCCATGTCGATCGCCGACCACTGAACCGAAATCACCGAGACGATGACACCGCCGACATTCAGAACCGCCGTGGGGCCAAGATCGATCATCATGCCGGTCTTGAGCGGCCCGGTGATCCGGAAGCGCTGTTGGCCCGTGCACAGCACTTTCGCCGGCGCGAGGATCGGCCCGCCTGCCTTCGGGCTGGATTTCCCAAATAGCGGCATCCGCAGTTCGCCGCCGACGCCGACCTTGGTTGCGGCCAGGGCGACGGCGGGATCGAACATGAAAGGCGCGTAGGCCCGCTCGACCTTCTGCTCGATCAGCGCCCTGAGCACATAGGTGCTGTCATTCAGGCGGTCGGCGTGCTCCAGAATGCAGACGGGCTTGTCGCTTGCGGCCGCGACCGCGCGGGCGCGGGCGACGCCATCCGCCACCGTCATGATCAGCTCGCGTTTGAACAGTTGGTCCCGCAGCGTCCAGCAGCGCTTCGCCATGCGCTCGGCCCAGGCGTTGGCCGCGTCGGCATCGCCGTCCGCGACCGCGAGCGCGGTCATCCCGGTATCCGGCGTATCGGCATAGGAGAAGCCGCCGAACAGCGAGCAATCCAGGAGCGGCCCCTTGCCCGACGCCGCTTCCGCTTCGGCGACCAGTTCATCGAGCGGCTGCAGCCGTGTCGCGCTGAATACCGACGGCAGCGCCACGCCGGGCTTCGCCATCGCCATCACCGGACGGATTTCGCCCCGAAGCGCGCGGAGCAGCAGCCGCGCCGCCCGGGCGCCGGTCTCCCACATGTCGGTATGGGGCGAGAAACGGAAGCCGGTGATGATGTCAGCCGCTTCCAGGCTCTCCGGCGCGAGGTTTGCGTGATAGTCCATCGGGCAGGCGATCAGCACATCCGGACCGACGACGGCACGGATAGCCTGAAGCACGCCTGCATCGGCCTTCCGGTTGGTCGGGGTCGCGAGCGCGCCATGCAGATGGATCGCGACCGCGTCTATCGGCCGGTCGAGCGCCTTCAGGCCAGCGACGATTTCGCCGACATACTTGTCGTATGCCGCATCGCTGGCCGACGCGGCGGCGCCGACGCCCGCGTCGACGATGCCGATCAACTCGGCGCCCGCTTCGGCCAACACGTCGATGAGGCCGCCTTGAGGCGTCGCCGTGCCTGCGAAACCGGAGATCACGTCCGCGCCGCGCTTGGCGCTCCGTTCGAACTCCGCTATGTCGGTTGTCGTCGGCAGGAAAGTCACCGATTCCAGCCAGAAGCCCGCGACCGCAATTCGCATGACGCCGTTCCCCCAAAGGTGCGGCCGCCCCAGACCCGCTTTGGAGACCAGCCGATGCACATGATGTTAGACGCCGCCCCGGAGGCCAAGACCTTCGTCACGCACCTGGAGTGCGGTTACACGGGCGAGCGCTTCGAAGCGGACACACTGCATAACCTGTCCTCCGCGGGCAAGCCGTTGCTGGTGCGCTACGATCTGGCGGGCGTCAAGGCCGCCGTCTCGAAGGAGCTCTGGGCGAGCCGGGCGCCGACGCTCTGGCGGTATCGGGAACTGCTGCCGGTCCGCGACGCCGCCAACTGCGTCTCGCTCGGCGAGACCATGACGCCGGTCCTGCCGATGCCGAACCTGGAGAAGGCGAACGGCGCGGCCGGCCTGCTGGTCAAGGACGAAGGCCGCTTGCCGACCGGCTCCTTCAAGGCGCGCGGCCTCGTCATGGCGGTCTCCATGGCGAAGGAGCTTGGCGTCAAGCGCATGGCGATGCCGACCAACGGCAACGCCGGCTCGGCGCTGGCCGCCTACTGCGCCCGCGCCGGCATCGAGGCCTATGTCTTCGCGCCCGAGGACACGCCGGAAGTGAACCTGCGCGAGATCGCCGCGCAGGGCGCCAAGACCTGGCGGGTCAATGGCTACATCGACGATTGCGGCAAGATCGTCGGCGAAGGCAAGGCCGCGATGGACTGGTTCGATACCTCCACCCTGAAGGAGCCCTACCGGATCGAAGGCAAGAAGACGATGGGCCTGGAACTGGCGGAGCAGATGGGCTGGACCCTGCCCGACGTCATTCTGTATCCGACCGGCGGCGGCACCGGCCTGATCGGCATGTGGAAGGCCTTCGACGAACTGGAGGCGATCGGCCTGATCGGCTCGAAGCGCCCGCGCATGGTTGCGGTGCAGGCGACCGGCTGCGCGCCGATGGTCCGCGCCTACGAGGCCGGCGAGCGCCATGCCACGCGCTGGGAAAACGCCCAGACCATCGCCATGGGCATCCGCGTGCCCCAGGCCATCGGCGATTTCCTGATTCTGGACGCGGTGCGCGCCTCGAACGGCTTCGCCATCGCCGTCGACGATGACGTGATTGAGGCCGCGCTCGCCGAGGTCGCGAAAGCCGAGGGCCTGCTGCTCTGCCCCGAGGGCGCTGCGACATACGCAGCCTACAAAGCCGCGCGCGCCGACGGCCGCATCAAGGCGGACGAGACCTGCGTGCTCTACAACTGCGCGACCGGCCTGAAATATCCCCTGCCGGCGATGGACCAGAAGCTCGACCGGCATCAGCCGATCGACTACGCCGCGCTCGCCGCCGCCGGATAGGCGCAGTCCGCCAGGGTTGAGCGGTCAAGCTCAGCCAGGAAAGCCTCACGGGCGGCGGCGAGCCGGCCCTTGAGGCGGCATCCTGCTGTGAGCGTGCAGGCGCCGCCGTCCGCGCGAAAGCATTCGACGAGCGCTTGCCGATCTTCCAGCAGCCGGACGACCGCGCCGATGGAAATCTCCGCAGCCGGCCGGCCAAGCCGAATGCCGCCGCCCGCGCCGCGCTGGCTCGCCAGCAAGCCAGCCGCCGCGAGCGCGCCGACGACCTTCGTCAGGTGATGGCGGGAGACGGCAAACTCGACGGCGATCGCGTCCGTCGTGAAGGCCCGGTCGGGTTCGCCCGCCAGCCGCATCAACAGCCGCAGGCCGAAATCGGTGAAGGCGGTCAGGCGCATTGTTCGTTCCTCGGCGGCATTGCGGCGAATCGGTTGCGGGTGTAAATTAGCATTTGAAATGCCTATTAAGGAAGAGGCGATCATGCCGAACACTGCCCGCCGCGCCGCGATCGTCGCTTCGATCCAGGCCGAAACCGGCATCGACGATGCGATGATCGAGCGACTGGTCCATACGTTCTATGGCGCGATCCGTCAGGACCCGCTGCTCGGGCCCGTGTTCGAAGCGCGCATTGACGACTGGACCGCCCATCTCGGCCGCATGTGCGCGTTCTGGTCGTCGGTGACGCTGATGAGCGGCCAGTATCACGGCCAGCCGATGGCGAAGCACCTCAAGCTGCCGATCGACGCCGAACATTTCGACCGCTGGCTGGCGCTCTTCGAGGCGACCGCCGCCAATGTCTGCCCGCCCGCGGCCGCCGCCAGATTCATCGACCGCGCCCGTCGGATCGCCGAAAGCTTCGAGCTTGGCATCGCCGGCGCTGGCGGGGTCTTTCTGCCGAAGGGAACGCGCTACCGGCGGCCGGATCCCGAGGCTGACAGGCCATGACGCCGCCCGACGACGACGACGCCCCCGCCCAGTTCGCCTCGCCCGCCTGCCTGATGCATGAAGTGGACCCTGCCTACATGGGAAATGCTGGCCCTGCCCTGCCGACGCCCGAAACTCTCGCCCGCCTGGGCGGCGTCCTGCTGCGCGACATCCCGGACGCCGTCATCTTCGCGGACCAGGGCGGCGCGATCGCCTATTGGAACGCCGGCGCCGAGCGGATCTTCGGCTTCACGGCGGCCGAGGCGGTCGGGCAGTCCCTCGACATCATCATCCCGGACCGGCTCCACGCCCGCCATGCCGCCGGGTTCAACCGGATGATGGCGACCGGCCAGGCGACCCATCCGCCCGAAGATATCCTCTCCGTCCCGGCGATGACCAAGTCCGGCGAGACGCTCTCCATCCAGTTCACCGTCGCGCCCGTGACCGACGCCAATGGCGCGTTGACCGGCGTCCTCGCCGTCCTCCGCGACGCCACGGCGACCTTCGCCGAACTCAAGCGCCTCCGCGCCGCCCTTAAATCGCGCGACGCTCGCTGACCCATGGCATTTCCGCTATGATCTGGCGGAAAATCGGGAGGATCGGGCCATGCGTATCGCGCTATTGTCGGAACTCGGGCGGTTCGAACCCCCGTCGGCGGAAGCCGATGGTCAGGGGCTCTGGCTGTCCGCCGCCGACGCCGAGACGGCGACAGGCTGGTCGCTGAAGCCGGAAGGCCTGTGCCGGGGGACAGTATGCATCCCCGCCCCGCCGGCCGACCGGGACGCATATGTTCGCGGCGGCGCGACGAATATCGCGGCCTTTTGGCGCCGAATGGACGCGCCGATCGGCGCCAGCGCCGCGGGCGATATCTGGGCGCTCGGCGAACCCGCCGAGACGCGCGCCGCCGAGCTTGCAAGCCTCGACGCCCCGGACTTCGCCTTGCCCGATATCGACGGGCATGTGCATCGCCTCAGCGACTATCGCGGCCAGAAGGTTTTCCTTGCGACCTGGGCCTCCTGGTGAGGCTGTCGCGCCGATCTGTCCGTGTGGCAGGCCCTGAACGACGATCTCCGAGCCCTGAACTTCAAAGTCCTGGCTGTGGCCCTGGACACGACCGACGCCGCGCGCCCCTGGATTGAAGCCGCCGGCGCCCAGACGACGGCGCTGCTGGATCCAGAGCACCGGTTGGCGGCGCTATATAATTTCGTGAATGTGCCGGAGGCGGCATGGATCGACGAGACCGGGCGCATCGTGCGGCCGCCGGAAACGGCCGGCGCCTACGAAGCTTTCCGCTACCGGGACGCCCGGACCGGCGCGCCCCCGGCCGACGAGGCCGCCAAACGCGACCGCGCGCGCCAAGTCTACTATGACGCGGTCCGGGACTGGGCGCGGCTGGGCGCGGCGAGCCGCTTTGCGATGACGGAAGCTGAGGCGCGCGCCCACATCGCCCGGCCAAGCGCCGCAAGCGCAGAGGCGCATGTGCGCTTCCGGATCGGCGTCGAACTTCTTGCCCAGGGCCGGGAGGCCGAAGCGGCGGAACGCTTCGCCGAAGCCAGTCGCCTGCACCCGGATTCCTGGGCGATCTGGCGCCAGGCGGCTCCGAGGAACGCCCAGGGCTTCGCCGCCGACGACAGCTTCTGGACGCGGGTCGCGGCGCTCGGCGACCGGCGCTACTACCCGCCGCCGCCCATGCCGGGAATGCCGTAACGGCGGCATGTCGCCGCCCCCAAACGCCAACCGGCGCCGCGAGGATTTAACCCCGCGACGCCGGCCGGTCGTCGAAAATCAGGCGGTCGATCAGAAGATGAAGCTGCCGCCATTCAGAACCTCGCCCGCGAGGCCGAGCAGCAAGATATCGTCGCCATTGTCAGAGGGGATGGATATCTTAAGATCGCCGCCGACATCCTGGAACCCAAGGTCGGCGAAGCTCAAACCAAGGCCGGTAAAGCGCATAACGTCCTCGCCGACCGTGAAGTCGACGATGCGGTCGTGCCCGGAGTTCGCCGCGAAGAAAAAAACGTCCGCACCCGCGCCGCCGGTCATCAGGTCGTCGCCGGTTTCGCCGAACAGCCGATCGTTGCCGGCGCCGCCGATCAACGTGTCCTGGCCTTCGCCGCCGAGAAGCGCATCGTCGCCATCGCCGCCGTCGAGGGTATCGTCGCCCTCATCGCCGCGCAGCAGGTCGATGCCGTCGTCGCCGTTCAACGCATCCTGGCCTTGGCCGCCGAAAAGCCGGTCCGAGCCGTCGCCGCCGTTGGCCGTGTCGTCGCCGTCGCCGCCTACGAGGATATCGTCGCCGGCGCCGCCGTCCAGCAGGTCCTGGCCCTGATCGCCACGGATCCGGTCATTGCCGAGGCCGCCGGAAATCTGATCGTCGCCGTCGTCGCCAAGCAGCAGGTCATCGCCGGCGCCGCCGAGCAAGGTATCCTGGCCCGAGCCGGCCCGGAGCACATCCGCGCCCGCGCCGCCCGCCATGATATCGTCGCCGTCGCCGCCGACCATGACGTCATCGCCGTCGCCGCCGTCCATGTCATCCTGGCCGCTGTCGCCGCGCAGCAGATCCTCGCCCGCGCCGCCGGACAGGATGTCATCGCCGTCGCCGCCGAACAGCGCGTCGTCGCCATCATTGCCGATGAGGGTGTCCTGGCTGTTGCCGCCGGCGAAGCGGTCATTCGCCGCGCCGCCAATGGCGAGATCGTCGCCGTCGCCAAGGTTGGCGATCAGCGAGACCGCGGCGTCAGCGCCCAGAAGCTGGTCGTTGTTGTTGCCGCCGAGGAAGCGGACGAACGTCACATTCGTGCTGCTGAGGTCGCCGACCGTGAAGATCGTGTCGCCATTGCCGCCACGGACCAGCACATCCTCGACGCTTGTCATCGTGATCGAGAAGGGAATCAGATTGCTGCGGTCGAAAACCGCCGCGCCGCCCACATCCGTCAACGTGACTTCATCGCCGAGCCCATCATCGAGCGCCACGACCTGTCGATCGAACCCGGAGCCGCCGTGGACCACGTCCGTGCCGTCGCCATTCCGCCAGATGATCACGTCGTTGCCGCCGCCGGCGTCGATCGTGTCGGCGCCTTTGCGCCCGACGATCACGTCATTGCCGACGCCGCCGACAAGGTTGTCATCGCCATTTGTGCCGAAAATGTTCGCCATTGCTTCTGCTCCGCCAAGGATGTGGATCGATCACGCTTTCCGGGTAATACCAATTTGCATTGATCAGAACCCGTGAGCCCATTGCCGACATCCGAT
>ERZ888423.246-NODE-246-length-57951-cov-7.522713_pt1 | contig 57951 bp, 61 predicted proteins | sample MGYA00520523_ERZ888423 | MGnify/ENA primary metagenome ERZ888423 (study PRJEB32303, sample SAMEA104408611) | aquatic metagenome | biome: Brackish water; feature: Pelagic; material: water | place: Baltic Sea | collected 2014-06-08T10:24:00 | depth 30,27 m ... | reverse complement strand
CCTACGACGAGACGGCTGATGAGGCGGGATCCCAGCGAGTCGCAGACGCCCTGCGCGCCTGGCAGCCCGTCACCACGAGTCGCCCGAGCCCCGAACGGTTCCGGATGGCCTTTGCGGCGGCCGCTGAAGCGGGGGCGGATGCTGTCGTGTGCGCCACCCTCTCCTCGCGCATGTCCGCCACGTTGGAGTCGGCGGAGCTCGCCGCCAAGGATGTGGACATCCCGGTCCATTGCGTGGACAGTCGAACCGTGGGCATGGGCTTAGGCTTCGCCGTGCTGGCGGGAGCCCGACTCGCGGCGGAGGGTGCCGCCGCCGCTGCCGTTGCCTCACTCGTGGAGCGCAAGGCCCGCGCCTCAACTTCGCTGTTCTACGTCGACACTCTGGAGTATCTGCGCCGTGGCGGGCGCATTGGTGCCACCCGCGCGGTTGTCGGGCAGGCGCTCCAGGTCAAACCCATCCTGCAGATTCTTGACGGCGAGGTGATGCCGCTTGAGCGGGTGCGCACGAGTGCAAAAGCCATCACTCGCCTCACCGAACTTGTCTTGGCGGCGACACTCGGTCGCAGTGTTGAGATCGCGATCCAGCACCTGGACTCGGCAGAGCGTGCTCAGGCGCTCGGTGCCACGCTCTCGGACTATCTGCCGCGCAGTCGCGTCATCGTGTGTCCCCTGGGGGCGGTGGTGGGGGCCCACACGGGGCCGGGCATCCTCGCGGCCGTGGTCTCACCCCTCCTCGACTGACGGCATCTCCATCCCCCGCCTCATCCACAGGGCCTGCCCGGATACGCCGTCCACGGGCACTCAGCGGATGTGGCACCTCATCAACAGGACTGCCTAGCGTCACGGCGTGACATGGAGCCCCGCGACCGTGCGCGCCCTGGCCGTCGGACTAGGCGCTCTGCTTCTTGTCGTCGGCTACTGGTGGTGGCAGGGCCGGATGCGTCCGGTCCTTGTCGTAGCCGACCCGGTGCCCACGCCCACGGTGATCCTCGGGGAGGTCACCGTCCATGTGCGGGGCCGAGTCGAGGAGCCAGGCGTCGTCACCCTCGCGTCGGGATCTCGCGTGATGGACGCGATCGACGCAGCCGGTGGCCTCCGACCGGGAGCCCATGCCGGTGATCTCAATCTGGCGCGTGTCCTGGTCGACGGTGAGCAGGTCGCCGTAGGCCTGCGAGATCGCCCCGGTGAGTTCACAACGCCGGGGTCGTCGGCACCGGGCGGGGGTGACGTCGGCCTGCTCAATCTCAACGCTGCGACGGTGCAACAGCTCGAGGCCCTACCCGGCATTGGTCCGGTCTTGGCTCAGCGGATCGTCCAGTGGCGCACGGACAATGGTCCCTTCCCCGATGTGGAAATCCTCGGAGAGGTCAGCGGCATCGGAGATGTCCTCATGGAGCAACTGCGCCCACTCGTGGCGGTGTGATGCAGGGCTTCGTCCCCGGTGCGCTGGCCGCGTGGGCGACCAGCCTGGGGGCCATTGTTGCTCTCGCCATAGGCCTAGCGCCCACCACGGTGGCCACGGGGCTGGGCCTCGGGGCTGCGCTCGCTGCGCTGGCTGCCGCAGTGGCTGCACTGGGCCGCAGATGGGCTGCCGTGGCGGCAACACTGGTCGCCGCTGTAGCAGCGGTCTCCACCGTGGGCTACGTCCAATCCGTGACGCGGGAACCTCTCGGCGACACCGGCAGTCGGGTGATCGCCGAGGCACGCGTGATCGGTGACATGCGTGTGCGCGATGGATTCGCAGGACCCTCACTGGATGTCCGGGCACACGTGGAGTCCGTGACGCACCAGGGGACAACCTGGCGAGTGGGCTCACCGGTGATCCTGCGTATGGCCATGGACCAGGCACCCCCCATCGGGTCAGTCGTCAACGTCACCGGGTCGCTGACACCTGGCGATCCCACTCGTGGCTTTGGAGCGGGTATTGATGTTGATGTCATCGACGTCATCCAATCGCCGGGGGCCATGGGGCTGTTGGCCGGGACAGTCCGGGGCAGTCTGCGGTCTGCCTTGGAGGGGACACCTCCGCGCAGTGCGGCACTCGTGGAGGGACTTGCGGTAGGGGATGAGACGCAGCAGCCGGAAGAGTTAGAAGAACAGATGCGCATTGCTGGCCTATCGCATCTGACGGCCGTGTCGGGTGGCAACACGTCCGTCGTGGTCGGAGCTGTCTTGCTCGTGACCTCACTGCTGGGGGCCGGGCTGGTGCTGCGCGTGGCGACGTCGGCCGCTGCCCTCGGTGCCTTCGTTGTCATCGTGGGACCGCAACCCAGCGTGCTTCGTGCCGCAGTGATGGCGGTTGTGGCCCTGGTGGCGATCCTGTCCGGCGGCCGGCGTCATGGACTGCATGCGCTCTCCTTCGCCTGTGTGGTGCTCCTCATCCTGTCACCGGCACTCGCCACGTCCTGGGGCTTTGCCCTGTCGGTTGCCGCCACCGGCGGCCTGGTCGTCCTTGCCGGACCACTCCTCCGCCGCTGGGGAGGTGAGGGCCGAGCTCGACGTGCGGTCGTCTCGGCCCTGGCGCTCACCGTCGGTGCTCAGGTGGCGACCCTGCCGCTCATTGCCGCCTTCGGCGACGGACTGAGCCTCGTGGCCGTCCCAGCCAATCTCCTAGCGGCCCCAGCGGTCGCTCCCGTCACGGTCCTGGGCCTGCTCGCCGCGATCGTGGGAGTTGTGGCTCCCGGGGTCGCCGTGGTGCTCGCGCGACTGGCAGAACCCTTTGCGGCGTGGATTGCGTGGGTGGCACAGGTGAGTGCATCTTCGCCGGTAGCGACGCTGCCCTGGCCGGGTGGGCTGCTCGGTGCTGGCCTCGCGCTCGGTGTTGCAGCGGTGCTGGTGTTCGTGATTCGTCGTCACCGGGGCCGCCATGAGCGCCGCGGTCGTCCGCGAACCCTGGCCCTCGTGGCGGTCATCATCGCCGTCGTGGCGACACTGGCGCTCAGAGTCCCCGAGCGTGCCGGATGGCCCCCGCCGGGGTGGATCGCGGTGGTCTGCGATGTGGGTCAAGGAGATGCGCTCGTCCTGCGCGGGCTGACCGGGGGCGCCATCCTCGTGGACGCGGGTCCCGATCCGGCAGCCGTCGACCAGTGCCTGGATGACCTGGGTGTTGACCGGATTGAGCTCCTGGTGCTGACGCATCATCATGCGGATCACGTGGCGGGTGTTCCCGGCGTGTTGGCTGGGCGGCCGGTGTCAGCCGCACTCGTCTCGCCCCTACAGGAGCCGGTGGAGCAGGTGCGCCTCGTGGAAGGTTGGCTCGGTGGCATTCCCGTCTCCTCCGCCCGCGCTGGCGAGAGGCGCGTCGTTGATGGCATGGAGCTGACGGTCCTCTGGCCGCAGCGCATCATCCGCGGATCCGAATCCGCGCCCAACAATGCGAGCATCGTGCTGCTGGCCAACGTGAGAGGCGTTCGCTTCCTCCTGCTCGGTGATGTCGAGATTGCGGCTCAGGTGGCTCTGCGGACATCACTGGCAGCCCCCGGGGTCGATGTCGTCAAGGTGGCCCATCACGGCAGTCGCCTGCAGGACCCTGCCCTGGCCGCGTGGACTGCAGGTCGCATCGCCTTGATCAGCGTGGGCGCGGACAACGGCTATGGACATCCGGCGCCGGAGACCGTGAGCAGTTGGCTTGATGCTGGTGCCCTGGTTGCCCGCACCGATGAGGCTGGCGACGTCGCGATCGTCCTGTCGCCCCTGGGTGTTGTGACGCGCCGGACGTCCACCGACTGATCCGTGGAGCCATGTGTTGGACATGGCATGCTGGGCCCATGGCGCTGCCGATCACGCTCATCACAGGTTCGGAGCAGGTGCTGGTGGACCGTGCCCTCGCTGGCGCCCGACATGAGGCTCGCGAGCGCGATGGGTCCGATCCCGACCGCAGATGGGTGTCCGCGGCGGCCGAGGATGCCCCGAGTGCCCTTGCTGAGGCGTTGAGCCCGACGCTCTTCGGCGATCCGACGCTCATCATCATCACGGAGGCGGATCAGATTGAGGATGAACTCTGGGCGGTGATCGAGGGTGCGATTGCCCAGCCTCCCGATGCCGTGTCACTTGCCGTGCACCATCCCGGGGGAGTGAAGGGCAAGAGATACCTCACGGCCTTGCGCGCGGCAGGCTCGCGAGACGTGTCATGCGCCGCGCTCAAGAAGGGTCCCCAGACGCAGGACTTCCTCCTGCGGGATGTGCGCCAGCGTGGGCGCAAGGCCACGCCGGGAGCCCTGCAGGCGCTGTACGCGGCCATCGGCCACGACCTGTCACTGCTCATCGGCGCCATCGCCCAGCTCTGCAGTGATGTCGAAACTGATCCGATTGATGAGGAGGCTGTGGCTAGGTACTTTGTCGGTGTCGCGGATGTGCAGGGTTTTCGCGTGTCCGATGCCGTGTGGGAACGCCGCCCCGTGGATGCGCTGCGCGACCTTCGTTGGATGGCTGCGTCGTCCGGTCGTGCCGGAGTAGGGCCATCGGCTACGGCGATGATGGGAGGCGGTCTGCGTGCGTTGGTACGCGTGCAGGGGCTCCCACCCGGCATGAATGATGCGGATGCGATGCGAGAGACGGGGGTCAAATTTGATTGGCAGCTCCGCGTCGCCCGCACCCGGGTGAAGCAGTGGCGGCCCGATCGGCTGGCCTCGGCCACCGTATTCCTGTCAGATTTGGATGTGGCCGTCAAGGGTGGCTTGCGTCCGGGTGAGTCCCTTGACGTGGACCAAAAACTTCATGCGCTAGAACGTTTCGTTATGCGCACGGCGGCTCGCGCCCATCCCGAAGGATCAGCGACGTAGCGGTGTGAGGCAGGTGCCGGAGGCGTCAGATCGCGTCGGCGCGCTTGGCGATGGATGACTTGCGGTTGGCCGCCTGATTGAGGTGGATGACACCCTTGCTGGCAGCCTTGTCGAGTTGGCGGCAGGCCTCGCGGGCGAGCTCCTGGGCCTTCGCCGCGTCACCGGCGTCAGCTGCTTCACGGAAGCGGCGAATGTGAGTCTTGAGGGAGGACTTCACGCCCTTGTTGCGCAGACGGGCCTTCTCGTTGGTGAGGTTACGCTTGATCTGCGACTTAATGTTCGCCACGGGGGAGCCTCTGCCTTTCGCACGTATGACTGTCCTGGGCGGACGGCCGAGGATAGAGACTACCGGGGATCTGCCTCCGGGCCCACATCAGCCCCCGATCACTCACCTGAGCGCCTGTCCGGGAGCCGGACCGCTGCCAGCGTGCGAGGATGACCGGGTGCCTCCTCCCGCCCCGGGCCGGACAGATCCGGCGGTGATCCGCAACTTCTGCATCATCGCCCATATCGACCACGGGAAGTCCACCCTGGCCGACCGCATGCTCCAGATCACGGGTGTGGTGGAGGGTCGGCACATGCGGGCCCAGTACCTCGACCGCATGGATATCGAGCGTGAGCGGGGCATCACGATCAAGTCCCAGGCGGTCCGCCTGCCCTACCACGCCCACGACGGACACGACTACGTCCTCAACCTCATCGACACGCCGGGCCACGTTGATTTCACCTACGAGGTCTCCCGGAGCCTGGCGGCGTGCGAAGGTGCCGTCCTCCTCGTCGATGCCGCCCAGGGGATTGAGGCGCAGACCCTGGCCAACCTCTACCTCGCACTCGAAAATGACCTGCAGGTCATCCCGGTCCTCAACAAGATTGATCTTCCCGCCGCACAGCCGGAGAAGTTCGCGGCCGAACTCGCCCACATCATCGGGTGCTCACCCGACGATGTCTTGAGAGTGTCCGCCAAGACGGGTGATGGTGTCGCCGAACTTCTCGAGGAGGTGGTGCGTCTCGTGCCACCCCCGATTGGTGATCCGGATGCGCCTGTGCGCGCGCTGATCTTCGATTCGGTCTACGACACCTATCGGGGTGTTGTCACCTATGTCCGCGTCATCGATGGTCACGTCTCCACCCGCGAGCGCATCGCCATGATGTCGACCCGTGCTACGCACGATCTCCTCGAGGTCGGTGTGATCTCCCCGGAGCCCGTGGTCGCGGGAGGACTTGGCGTCGGCGAGGTCGGCTACCTCATCACCGGTGTCAAGGATGTACGTCAATCCCGTGTGGGTGACACCGTGACGCTGGCACATAAGGGCGCCACCACATCGCTGGGCGGCTATCGAGACCCCAAGCCGATGGTCTTCTCCGGGTTGTATCCACTCGATGGATCCGACTATCCGGCGTTGCGCGACGCCCTGGACAAACTCAACCTCAACGACGCCTCCCTGGTCTATGAGCCGGAGACGTCCGTTGCCCTTGGTTTCGGCTTCCGATGCGGCTTCCTGGGCCTGCTCCACCTGGAGATTGTGCGGGAGCGACTGGAGCGAGAGTTCGGCCTGGATTTGATTTCCACGGCCCCCAATGTTGTCTACTCGGTGCATATGGATGACGGCAGCGACATCGTGGTGACGAATCCGTCGGAATTCCCAACGGGCAAGGTCGACGAGGTCCGCGAGCCGGTTGTTCGCTCGACGATCCTTGCGCCATCTGACTTTGTCGGCACCATCATGGAGTTGTGTCAGATGAGGCGCGGCGTACTGCTCGGTATGGACTACCTGAGCCAAGATCGCGTTGAGTTGCGCTACTCGTTGCCCCTGGCAGAAATCGTCTTCGACTTCTTTGATCAACTCAAGTCCCGCACCAAGGGCTACGCATCCTTGGACTATGAGCCCAGTGGTGAGCACGTGGCCGATCTCGTCAAGGTCGACATCCTCCTGCATGGGGATGCCGTGGATGCCTTCAGTGCCATTGTGCATCGGGATAAGGCTTACGCCTACGGCGTTGCGATGACGGCCAAGCTGCGGGAGCTCATCCCTCGACAGCAGTTTGAGGTGCCTATCCAGGCTGCGATTGGTTCACGGGTGATCGCCCGGGAGACGGTGCGCGCCATCCGCAAGGACGTGCTTGCCAAGTGCTACGGCGGTGACATCAGTCGTAAGCGGAAGTTGCTCGAGAAGCAAAAGGAAGGCAAGAAGCGCATGAAGATGGTGGGCCGCGTTGAGGTGCCCCAGGAGGCCTTCATCGCCGCGCTATCCACAGGCGAAGAAACCGCTGCCAAGAAGTAGACCTCAGCGGTCCGCGATCGAGAAGATCACCACGGTTTGGTCACCCGCTGCTGCTGAGAACATCGTCACGACCTTGCCCTCCTTCGTCAGCGCCCACATGCCATTGGCACCCGGAGGCAGACTTGGATCGACAGCCCATCCTTGATTGGCCTGAAGGTCAAGTGCGTAGGTGCGCACGGCCTCGGTCTCATCACCCTCGGCGACCATCTGTGCCGAGAGCCCGTCCGTCGTGACGCTGGCTGCTGCCAGGGTGAAGCCCGGGATCACGGTCAAATCAGCGGGCCATCCCTCGGGGAATTCCCCCGTGCCGATCTCGATGCTGCCGTCACCGGTGTCGACGCGAATCTCCCCATCCTCACCCATGTCGACGCTCGCGCTTCCGCCCAGGGCATCGTTCACCATGTTTTCGGCGGCCTGCTCTGAACTGCACGCGGACACGCCCGTACAGGCGATTCCCACAACCATGATGGAAGCGATGGTTCGACGCATTACTTCACAAATCTGAACGTGAGAGGGTAGCGGTACTCGAGGCCCTGGTTGTTCTTCATCCCCGCGATGATGCAAAAGACGATGTTGAGGATCCACACGGCAAGGAAAAGAACAAAGCCGATGAGGATGAACATCAGGATGAAACTCACCACGTAGGCAATCGTCACCGTGATCTGGAAGTTGAGTGCTTCTGTCGATTCCTTCTTGACGAAGGCACTCCGGGGACCGAAGACGAGCATGATGATGAGAGACCCGACGAAGCCAAGAATGATGCCGGACAGTTGGCCGAGCATGGCCCACAGGCGGGCATCCGAGTCAGACAGGGGCTGCTGGGGCGCAGAGGGCTCGGGGGGTTGTGGTGTAGACATGTCTCCTCCTTCAGATTGGGCGTTGCCTCAGTGTACGTCGCCCTCCGTGTCGATGACCGGTCATAACGGGCACAATCGAGGAGTGTTGACCGATCCGAGTGACCCATCTCCTCGAGCCCTCGGTATGTACGTGCATGTTCCCTTCTGCGCCACCCGTTGCGGATATTGCGATTTCAACACCTACACGGCTCAGGAATTGGGGCCGGGGGCGACGCGGAGCACATATGCCGACACGGTGATCGCCGAGATTCGGCTTGCGCGCGCCGCCATCGCCGACGATCGGTCCGTCGAGACTGTCTTCGTCGGTGGGGGGACCCCCACCCTGCTGGGTGCTCCGGATCTGGTGCGCATCCTCGATGCCGTCTCGCAGGAGTTCGGGCTGGCACCGGGTGCCGAGGTCACGACGGAAGCTAATCCGGATTCGGTGGATCCGGCGATGCTGGCGCACCTGCGCGAGGGTGGTTTTACGCGCATCTCCCTCGGTGTCCAGAGCCTGGCCACGCACGTGCTGGCAACACTGGACCGCACCCATGAGCCGGGACGGTCCCTGGCGGCGATTGCCGAGGCGCGACATGCGGGCTTTGAACACGTGAGTGCGGATCTGATCTATGCGACTCCCGGGGAGACCAACGACGACGTACGGGAATCAGTGTCAGCCGTGATTGAGGCGGGCATTGACCACCTGTCGGCGTATTCCCTTATCGTGGAGGAGGGGACGCGTCTGGCCGCGCACGTGCGGCGAGGGACGATCGCGGCTCCTGATGATGATGTCGCAGCAGAGCGATATGTGTTGATTGATGAGTTGGCCACCTCCGCTGGTCTGGACTGGTACGAAGTCTCCAACTGGGCGCGTCCCGGCGGGGAATGTCGACACAACCTGGGCTACTGGACCGATCAGGACTGGTGGGGAGCGGGTCCGGGGGCTCACGGGCACATGGCCGGTCGACGGTGGTGGAACATCAAGCATCCCGTGGCCTATGCGCAGTGTGTTGAAGTGAGCCGATTGCCCGTGGCGGGTGAGGAGACCGTTGACGATGCCGGCCGAGAACTTGAGCGAGTGATGCTGGGCATGCGTTTGGTCCAGGGCATGGACCCCGATGGGTTGCCGGACGCCGAGGTGTCTGACCTGCTGGCACTGCGCTTGATCGAGCTGCAGGTCCACGATCAGCACGGGGTGAGAATTGCCCTCACGCGACAGGGCCGGCTGGTGGCCGATGCGGTGGTGCGGCGGCTGACTCCGTGACGGACACTGTCACGGCCTCAGCGGGCGACCGTCCGCATCGGTCGTGATTCCTGACCCGGACAGGATCAGGACTCCTTCGATCATGCCCCAGAGCGCCCCCAGACCGAATGTGGCAATGGTGACGAGGATCTGAAGCACCCCGATGCTGGTGTAGCCGAGATAGAAGCGATGAACGCCGATGCTGCCCAGGAAGATACCGAGCAGGCCGGCGGTGAGTCGTGACTTGTCCTGCCCGTCGACGACAACGGGTACGACGATGACGTCGGGGCCGGGGGCCGGATATCCCGGAGGCGGGTCACCGGGGTAGGCCGCTCCGGTGGGGGCGGGGCCCGGATATGTGGGTCGTGATTGGTCGGGTCCCGGCAGCGGCCCAGGTTCGTCGTGGGGCGGCGGAGTGGGCTGTGTCACGGTTCCTCCTTCTCAGCACGCCCCATGATGCCGGAGGGCGTAGCATTGGCACTCGAAGCAGTGGAGTGCCAATGTCGCTGAGGAGGTGCGGAGGTGCTGGAAGATCGTCGCCTCGCTGTGCTCCGCGCCATCGTTGAGGACTACGTCTCCACCCGCGAGCCCGTGGGCAGCAAATCGCTTGTGGAGCGGCATGCCCTCGGTGTGTCCTCCGCCACGATCCGCAACGACATGGCCGTGCTCGAAGACGAGGGCTACATCGCACAGCCACACACCAGTGCCGGTCGCATACCGACTGATCTGGGCTACCGAGCCTTCGTCGATCGGCTGTCGGGTGTCAAACCGATGTCCGGTGCGGAGCGACGGGCGATATCGAACTTCCTCGCCGGAGCGGTGGATCTCGACGATGTCATGGCGCGCAGTGTTCGCCTGCTTGCGCAGATCACCCGGCAGGTCGCGCTCGTGCAGTACCCCTCTCTCGTGCAATCAACCGTCCTGCATCTGGAGATGGTGCGCCTGAGCGAGACTCGCATCCTCCTCGTCCTCATCGCCGATACAGGACGGGTCGAGCAGCGCAGTGTTGATCTTCCGTCTCCCATGACCGACGAGGATGTTGCCCTTGTGCGCAGCCGACTGGTCACTGCGGTCATCGGCCAAAAGTGCGCCGAGCTCGGCCCACGTCTTGAGTCATTCGTGGAGACCATGGACGTAGCGATCCGGCCGTCGGTCACGGTGATCGTGGCGAGCCTGTTGGACGCCACAATCGATACGGTCGAGCAGCGTGTCGTCCTCGGGGGCACGGCTAACCTCGCTCGCTACCGTGACTCCTTCGCGACCAATCTCGAACCTGTTCTTGAGGCGTTGGAGGAACAGGTCGTCCTCCTGCGACTGCTGGGAGAGGTTTCTGGTGACGTCACCATTCGCATCGGCCACGAAAACCCCGTTGAGGACCTCCAGGGGACCAGCGTGATTGCGACAGGCTACGGCCGCGGGGATGCCGTCGTAGCCGGGGTGGGTGTTGTCGGTCCGACCCACATGGACTACCCGGGCACCATCGCTGCGGTGAGTGCGGTGGCGCAGTACCTCGGCCGCATCCTGGATGAGAATTAGCGACGTGGCTACCGACTACTACGCCCTCTTGGGTGTGACTCGCGAGGCGAGCCCAGACGAGATCAAGCGGGCTTATCGACAATTGGCGCGGGAGTTGCATCCCGATGTCAATCCTGAGCCCTCGAGCCTCGAGCGTTTCAAAGAGGTCACGGCGGCGTACGAGGTGCTCAGCGATGCTGAGAAGCGGCAGATGTATGACCTGGGCGGTGATCCGCTGCGCGCGGGGTCGGCCGGATTCGGACCGTCCTTTGACTTCGGCGACATCATGGATGCGTTCTTTGGCGGCGGACAACGCAGAGGTCCTCGGCCCCGTATGCGGCGTGGTCAGGATGCTCTGATCCCACTTCAGGTGGATCTGGGCGAGGCGATGTTTGGGGTGACTCGCGAGGTCATCGTCGACACGGCCGTGCGTTGCCAGCCCTGCCAGGGTGCGGGTACAGCCCCCGACACCCATCCGGCCACCTGCCCCATGTGCAAGGGCCGGGGTGAAATCCAAAATGTCCAGCGCTCCTTCCTGGGTCAGGTCATGACCGCCAGGCCGTGCCCGCAGTGCCAGGGATTCGGCACGACGATCCCCAATCCCTGCGTTGAGTGCTCAGGCGAAGGCCGTGTGCGCACGCGCACCACGCTCACGGTGCGGGTCCCGCCGGGTGTCGACACCGGCACCCGCATCCAATTGTCGGGGCAGGGAGAGGTGGGCCCCGGTGGGGGAGAGCCGGGTGACCTCTTCGTGGAAATTGTCCAGCTCCCGCACCCGGTGTTTGAACGTCGAGGCGATGACCTGGTGTGTTCGGTGGAGGTGCCCATGACCGCTGCCGCGCTGGGCACCACCTTTGATCTGGAGACGATGGACGGTAGTGAGAGTGTCGCGGTGCGATCAGGCACCCAGCCGGGAGCGGTCCTGACGCTGCGGGCGCGGGGCGTCCCCCGCCTGCGGGGCACCGGCCGAGGAGATCTGCACGTCCACCTCGACGTGCGCACTCCCACGCACCTCGATGCGGAGCAGGAAGACATCGTTCGCAATCTCGCACGAGCACGGGGCGAGGAGGGCATCGTGTTGCGTGCCAGTGAGCAGACCGCGGACGATGACACGGGCGGCTTCTTCTCGCGCATTCGCGGTGCCTTCAGCGGTCGATAATGGCCGCTCCGGTTTTTTTCTGTGATGCTCCTCCGGGCGCGAAGCCCGGCGATGTGGTCACGGTGACGGGCCCGGAGGGTCATCATGCAGCGCAGGTCGCGCGCTTGCGGACGGGTGAGGATGTCGAACTCGTCGATGGTGAGGGTCAACGGCTCATCGGGCACGTGATTGTGGTCGCAAAGAATCGCATCGACGTTCAGATCAGCAGCGTGACGCGCGAGACACCTCCTGATCCTCGGATCATTGTCGTCCAGGCACTTCCCAAGGGCGAACGTGCCGAGCGGGCGGTCGAGTCCATGACCGAGGTCGGAGTAGACGTCATCGTGCCCTGGTCCGCGGCGAACTGTGTCGCGCGCTGGACCCCGGAACGATCGATCAAAGGCGTAGCCAAGTGGCGCTCAGTCGCACGCAGCGCAACCAAGCAGTCACGGCGTGCCCGGGTCCCCGAGGTCTGCACCCTGCACTCCACCTCCGAACTCGCGCCGTGGATCGAGGCTTCGGCGCTGTCACTCCTGCTGGATGAGTCATCCGAGATGCCCCTGGTGAGTGTTCCCCTTCCGGAGACTGGTGACATCGTGCTCATCGTTGGCCCAGAGGGTGGAGTGTCAGCGGAGGAGCGCGAACACCTGCGCGCTATGGGTGTCCATGCCGTGCGGCTTGGCCCCACCGTCCTGCGGACATCGACAGCGGGTGCTGTGGGAGCGGCGGTCGTGGCGTCGCGCACCCCCCGGTGGGGAGGGGCCGGAGGGTGTGAGTCCCCCGTGTCAGGATGACGTTGTGAGTGACTGCCTTTTTTGCGCCATTTCAGCGGGAGACATCCCGGCGGATATTGTCGCGCGCAGCGATCAGGCCCTCGCCTTTCGAGACATCGACCCGAAGGCGCCCGTCCACATCCTCATCATTCCCACCGAGCACTACGACGATGTACCGGCCGTGGCCGAGGCCGATCCGGGATTGGCGGGGGAGTTGCTGGCGCTTGCCGCCCTCGTCGCGACCCAGGAGGGGGTGGCTGCCTCGGGGCATCGTTTGGTGGCCAACACAGGAGTCGAGGGGGGGCAGTCCGTCGGCCATGCCCACATCCACCTCCTGGGCGGCCGGGGACTGGGTTGGCCACCCGGGTGAACGCTAGTATTGAAGACACATGAGTACCCCCTCCGAAGCCACCATCACCGTCCCGGCGTCTCAGCCGATGGTGGCACTCCTCGGTCCCGGCGACCAACTCTTGCGCGTCGTGGAAGCCCAGTTTCCTGAGGCCGACATTCACGTGCGCGGCAATGAGATTCGCATCGCGGGGTCGGCGGAGGATGTGGGTCTCGTGGAGGTGCTCGTCGCAGAGATGCTGGCCGTACTCCGCACCGGCCAAGGCTTGACGAGTGAATCCGTAGAGCGCAGTGTCACCCTCCTTCGGTCGGGCACGCGGCCCGCCGAGGTGCTGTCAACCAACATCTTGAGTTCACGCGGGCGCACCATCCGAGCCAAGTCCTTGAATCAAAAGCGCTACGTCGAGGCGATTGATTCCCACACGGTGACCTTCGGTATCGGTCCCGCTGGCACGGGCAAGACCTACCTTGCCGTGGCCAAGGCCGTGCAGGCACTCCAGGCCAAGAAGGTCACCCGCATCATCCTCACGCGACCTGCCGTAGAGGCCGGGGAGAAACTTGGCTTCCTCCCGGGCACGCTCTCGGAGAAGATTGATCCCTACCTGCGTCCTCTCTACGACGCCCTGCACGACATGGTTGATCCCGACACCATTCCTCGCCTCATCACGGGCGGGACTATCGAGATTGCCCCCCTGGCGTACATGCGTGGACGCACTCTCAATGATGCGTTCATCATCCTTGACGAGGCGCAGAATACGACCGCTGAGCAGATGAAGATGTTCCTGACGCGACTGGGCTTCGGATCAACCATGGTGGTCACGGGCGATGTGACCCAGGTGGATCTGCCTGCGGCGACAGCCTCCGGACTCACCGTGGTGCAGGGCATCCTCGAGGGCCTTGATGATGTGTCCTTTTGCAGGCTCACGTCGGCCGATGTCGTCCGGCACCGCCTGGTCGGCCGGATCGTGGAGGCATACGGCCGCTACGACGCCGAGATTGCCGCGGTCAAAGCCGAGATTGCCGCCATCAAGACTGCGCCGCCTCACCGCGGTCCCCGTAGGGCGTGAGTCATGGCGATCGATATCGCCGACACCTCGGGAAGCACCTGGGTCGATGGGGCAGAGCTTGCTCGCCAGACGTCCTATCTCCTCGACCGCTTGCACCTTGATCCGGAGGTGGAGGTGTCGATCGCTCTCGTGGACGAAACCGAGATGACGCGCCTTCATGTGGAGTGGATGGATGAGCCGGGGTCGACGGACGTCCTCTCCTTCCCGATGGATGATGTGGTGCCCGGGCAGCCGGGTCTGCCTCGACCGACCGGAGTCCTGGGTGACATCGTCCTGTGTCCTGCCGTTGCCCTGCGCCAGGCCGAGATTGCGGGCCACTCCGGGTCGGCGGAGTTGGAGTTACTGCTCACCCACGGCGTGCTCCACCTGCTCGGATTCGATCATGCTGGCCCCGAGGAGCATGAGCGCATGTTCACACTGCAGGATCAACTGCTCGCTGACTGGAGGTCACAACCGTGAGTTCTGACCTCCTCTTGATCCTTATTGCTGTCGTCCTCGTGGTGTTTGCAGCGATTCTCGTGATGGCGGAGACAGCGATCACGCGCGTCTCTCGATCCCGTATCGATGAGTTGGCCCGCGATGGCGTGCGGGGTGCAGCCAGGCTCCTCGCCCTCATGGATGATCGACCGCGCTACGTCAACGTTCTGCTGTTTGTTTCAACGGTGGCTGTGGTCACGGCGGTTGCCCTGGTGTCCTACGTCGGAGTGGTGAGCCTGCAGGAAGACCGAGGCTGGCCTGTCGGGCTCGCCCTCTTTGTCGTTGTGCTCACCATGGTGGTGGCCAATTACGTGGTTGTCGGTGTGGCTGCGCGCACGCTCGGCCGTCAGCACGCCGACGTCATCGCGATGCGCTCCGCAGGATTTGCCCGACTCATGGCCGGTCTGCTCGGACCTGTGACGTCCCTACTCATCCTCATCGGCAATGTGTTGACCCCCGGCAAGGGGTATCGGGACGGTCCCTTCGTTTCACAGGCCGAACTCAGGGAACTCGTCGACATAGCCGAAGCCGAGGACCTCATTGAAGATGATGAGCGACAAATGATCCATTCCGTCTTTGAGTTGGGTGACACCTTCGCTCGTGAGGTGATGGTCCCCCGCACAGAAATGATCTATATCGAGCGCCACAAGACACTGCGCCAGGCCCTGTCTCTCGGACTTAGATCCGGCTTCTCTCGTATCCCCGTGATCGGTGACAACTCAGACGATGTCATCGGCATCGTCTATCTCAAGGACATCGTACGACGCGTCTTTGACAACCGTGAGTCAGAGCAATCCGAGACGGTGGAATCACTCATGCGGCCCGCATTCATGGTGCCGGACAGCAAGCAGGCTGATGAGCTCCTGAAGAGCATGCAGGCAGCGCGGACTCACTTGGCCATCGTTGTGGATGAGTACGGTGGCACGGCTGGTCTGGTCACCATTGAGGATGTTCTTGAGGAAATCGTGGGCGAAATCGATGACGAATATGACACTGCCGCCCCCGAGGTCACGCGATTGGCTGCCAACGAAGTGCGAGTGAGCTCACGTATGCACGTGGATGACTTCGCTGATCTGATTGGCCTGGATGTCGAGTCGGAGGATGAGGGGATTGACACCGTTCTCGGCCTCATGGGCAAACGCCTGGGCCGGGTCCCGATCCCCGGGGCATCCGTGGAGATCGATGGCTGGGTGCTCACGGCCGAGAGGGGTGCTGGACGCCGCAACCGTATCGCCAGCGTCCACGCGAAGCATGGATCGCCCACTGAGGTGGAGGCCACTGATGTCGGGTGAATCATCCGGCGGACTCTCCGCGGAGGATGACAAACTCCTCACCCTGGCCCGGGGGGCTCGGGGGCGCATAGGTGCGTCACGCGGTGCCGCCCTGCGTGACGAAACCGGCCGGACGTATGCCGCAGCGGATGTCCTGCTCCCGTCACTGGCGCTCACCGCACTTCAACTCGTCGTTGCTCATGCTGTGGCCTCAGGCTCTCGCGGGGCGGAGGCGGCGGTGGTTGTTGGTGACATGCCTGATCCCGCGGGCCTCCAAGCGCTCGTGGACCTAGGTGGCCCGGATGTCGTTGTGCACCTGTGCGAGTCGGATGGAAGCCTCGTGCTGACGACCACTTCTGGCGCATGAGTGCCGCGCCCCCGATTGTTGCTGCTGATCGCCGAGTAGCGGCTGTAGCCGTCCTCGGATCGGCAGCTCTTTTTGGGACGGCGGGGACGGCGCGGGTGCTTCTGCAGCCGGCGGCCCCTGCCCCCGGTGCGGCTGCAGCTCGCCTCATTGTCGGTGCTATCGGGCTCGTCATTTGGGCTGCCCGCACGCCCGAGGGTCGGGCGGCTCTGCTGCGGCTATGGCGGCGACCCGTCATCTGGGCCATGGGTGTGACCGTGGCGGCCTATCAACTCTTTTTCTTCCTCTCGATGAGTCGCACGGGTGTTGCTGTGGGCACCCTGGCCAGTCTCGCGCTGACGCCGTTCATGGCGGGGCTGCTCGGCTGGGCATTGCGCGAAGGTGCGCCCGGATTCATCTGGCTCGCGTCGACGATCCTCGCGGTCAGCGGCGTGGTGCTGCTGACCGTGGGAGCCGGTGAGGGGCGCGACGTGCTCGGAATCGTTTTTGGTTTGTTGGCGGGTGCGTCGTACGCCTTCTACACCGTCTTCGGTGTGCGCTTGGCGCATCAAGGAGAGCATCCATCGCATGTCCTTGCCGCTTCCTTTGCGGTATCGGGCCTCCTGCTCATCCCGGTCTTCCTCATGTCGGGCACCTGGTGGATGTCGTGGTCGGCACTGGCGCTCATCCTGTGGCTTGGACTGGCCACGACGACATTCGCCTATCTGCTCTTTGGTGTGGGACTCCGCAGCCTGCAGCCCGGGCACATTGCCACACTTAACCTCGCGGAGCCGGTCTTCGCCACCCTGCTGGGAGTATTCGTGCTGGGGGAGGCTCTGGGGGGGCTGGGTGCACTGGGATGTGTACTGGTCATCATCGGACTTGGCGTGCTCGGCGTTGCTGAGGGAAGGCGGGGTACGTCATGACAATTCACCGTTCGGGTCTGGCCTGCTTCGTGGGTCGCCCCAATGCGGGCAAATCCACCCTGACCAATGCCCTGGTCGGCACCAAGGTGGCGATCACGTCGAGTCGACCGCAGACCACGCGTCACGTGGTCCGGGGCATTGTCACCCAGCCTGACGCGCAGGTCGTCATCCTGGACACCCCCGGGCTACACAAGCCCAAAACACTCCTGGGGGAGAGACTCAATGATCTCGTGCGCGAGGCGTGGTCATCCGTCGATGTGACGGCCCTCTGTCTGTCTGCCACGGAGCGCATTGGGCCCGGTGATGCCTACATTGCCGCTGAGCTCGCTCGTGCACGCCGCGGTGGCGCGCGGACAACGTTCGCCATCATCACCAAGACGGATGTGGTGCCGCCGGCCCAGGTGGCGGAACGGCTCACCGAGGCAGCAGAACTCGGAGAAAAGGCGGGACTTTCCTGGACGGAGATCGTTCCCGTGTCTGCCGTGGAGGGATTCAATGTGCCGCTCCTCACCGATCTGATCATCGCGCAACTCCCCGAGGGGGCAGCGCTCTATCCAGACGGCGAGGTGACTGATGAGCCGGAGGCGACTCTCGTCGCGGAATTGATCCGCGAGGCGGCACTCGAGGGACTCTCGGACGAATTGCCGCACTCCCTGGCCGTCGTGGTCGAGGAGATGGGATTGCGCGAGGATCGACCCGAGGATCGCCCCCTCGTCGACATTCACGCCGTCGTCTTTGTCGAACGTGACAGTCAGAAGGCCATCATCATCGGCAAGGGGGGAGCTCGTCTGAAGCAGGTCGGCAGCACGTCACGACGCGCCATTGAGTCCCTTCTTGGGTCACCGGTCTACATGAATCTGCACGTCAAGGTGGCCAAGGACTGGCAGCGGGATCCGCGTCAGTTGCGCCGGCTGGGTTTCTAACGAGGCGGGCGCCCGGTCTCTGCGAGGATGACGTCGTGCCGACCTATCGAGATGAGGCGATCATCCTGCGCACCCAGCGCCTGGGTGAGGCTGATCGCATCATCACGATGCTAAGCCGGTCCCATGGTCGCGTGCGTGCCGTAGCCAAAGGCGTGCGGCGCACCGGTAGTCGCTTCGGAGCTCGACTCGAGCCTTTCTCTCACGTCGACATTCAACTCTATGAGGGTCGATCACTCGATACCGTGACGCAGGTCGAAAGCCTTGCCGCGCAGGGTGCTGTGCTCGCCGAGGACTATCCGCGTTGGACATCCGGGACAGCCATGCTGGAGGCCACGGAGCGACTGACACCGGTCGAGCGCGAGCCTGCTGTGCAGCAGTACCTCCTCCTCGTCGGTGGGCTACGCACGATGGTCTCGGGCACCCACGATCCATCCCTCATCCTGGATGCGTTCCTGCTGCGATCACTGGCTATCGCGGGCTGGTCACCCTCTTTTTCTGAGTGCGCTCAATGTGGTGCATCCGGCCCCCATCGGGCCTTCTCGATCCACGGGGGAGGAGCCCTGTGCGATGCGTGCCGGACGCCGGGGTGCGCCAGTCCCGCGGAGCCCACCCTGGTGCTTCTCGGGTCGCTGCTCTCGGGTGACTGGGCGGTGGCGGATGCCAGTGACCCACGGCACCGTCGGGAGGCCAGCGGGCTCGCGGCAGCGCTGGTCACATGGCACCTGGAGCGGGGATTGCGCTCCCTCCCCCTCGTCGACCGCGGTTAGCGGCGGCGACCTGCACCATCCGGAGGCTGGCCGCGCCGGTCCCCGGGGATGCCCCCCGGCCGGTGACAGTATGGGGGGGTGCCTTCTTACGCCGCCCCGACACCGCATGCCAGTGGGGTGCGACCTCCCGACATCCCGGGTGATCTGGTGCCACGGCATGTGGCCATCGTCATGGATGGCAATGGGCGGTGGGCGAAGGAGCGGGGACTTCCCCGCACGGCGGGACATGAGGCGGGTGAATTCGCACTCCTGGACTGCGTTCACGGAGCCATTGAGATGGGAGTGCAGTGGTTGTCGGCGTACGCTTTCTCGACAGAGAATTGGCGACGTTCACCTGACGAGGTGAAATTCCTCATGGGATTCAATCGCGATGTTGTCCATCGGCGGCGCGATGAGATGCATGCCATGGGTGTGCGGGTGAGGTGGGCCGGGCGCCCCCGGCGGCTGTGGAAGAGTGTCATAGATGAGCTCGCATACGCGGAAGATCTCACCCGGGACAACAACGTTCTCACCCTGACCATGTGCGTCAACTACGGCGGTCGGGCGGAGATTGCCGACGCCGCCGCCGCGATTGCGCGTGGAGTCGCCGAGGGCAGCATCAATCCGGCAAAGGTTGACGAGCGCATGATTGCGCGTCATCTCTATGACCCGCAGATGCCGGATGTTGACCTCTTTGTGCGGTCATCGGGTGAGCAGCGGACCAGCAACTTCCTCCTGTGGGAGTCCGCCTATGCTGAGATGGTCTTCCTCGACACCCTGTGGCCTGACTTCGACCGGCGTCACCTGTGGCAGGCGTGTGAGATCTACGCCTCACGCAACCGTCGGTATGGCGGCGCCGCCCCCAACCCCGTGGAGGAGCCGTGACCAGTTCGACGCCCCAGCGTCAGGGCTATCGGCCCGGCAGTCTCGAGGTGCTGGCTGTGGGCCTCGTTCTGCTCATTATCGGGCAGAGCTGGCTCGTGGATGCCTTTGACAATCCCGCGCTGCAGACGGGTGCCACGATCTTTGTTTCCATCGTGGTGCAGGCATTGCCCTTCCTTGTTTTTGGAGTCGTGCTCTCGGGAGCGATCGCCGCATTCGTCCCGGCGTCCTTTTGGAAGAAGGCGCTGCCGAAGAACCCCATTCTTGCCGTGCCGGTGGCCGGTGCCGCGGGAGCGATCCTGCCCGGCTGCGAATGCGCCTCCGTGCCGGTGGCCAATGGCCTGATGGCGCGCGGCGTCGCTCCTGCGGCGGCGCTGGCCTTCCTCCTGTCCGCCCCGGCTATCAATCCCATCGTGCTCCTGTCGACCTTCGTTGCCTTCCCCGGCGAACCGATGATGGTCGTGGCGCGCTTTATCGCCTCCCTGGCCACCGCTGTGGTCATGGGTTGGCTGTGGTTGCGTTTTGGCAAGATGAAGTGGCTGCGAATCGGGCCGCGTGGACATCTCGTGGGGTCCAACTCCTGGCATACATTCCGGCTCACCGCCACCCACGACTTCCTGCATGCCGGCGGGTTCCTCGTCATCGGCGGGCTCACCGCGGCAGTTCTCAACGTCGTGGTCCCACAGGCGTGGTTGAGTGCCATCGCGGATCAGCCGGTGCTCTCGGTGCTCGCCCTGGCGGGGCTCGCCGTTGTGCTGAGCATCTGTTCCGAAGCGGATGCTTTTGTCGCCGCGAGCCTCACTGAGTTTTCACTCACGGCAAAACTGGCGTTCCTCGTCGTGGGTCCGATGGTGGATATCAAGCTCGTGTCCCTGCAGGCCGGGACGTTCGGCACGAAGTTTGCGGCGCGATTCCCCCCGGCGACCTTCACCATCGCGGTGCTCTTCAGTGTCCTCGTCGGATGGTGGCTGCTGTCATGAGACGCGATGTTCAGGGAATTTTGCTCATCCTGGTGGGCGGTGCGGTGCTGCGCATCACACTCGGGGGCACCTATCTCAACTACGTCAAGGAAGGCATGCGCACCTGGCTCCTGATCTCGGGGACCACGCTCATCGTGCTCGGAGTGATGGCATTGCTCGACGCCCTGCGTCGTGGTCGTAAGTCCGAGGATGAAGCAACCCCGCACGATGAGCCCGGTGAACACGACCACGACCATGGCCACGGGCCGCGTGCGGCATGGCTGCTCATCCTGCCCGTCCTCGCCATCTTCCTCATCGCTCCGCCAGCCCTCGGCGCCTTTGCCGTCGCGCGGGACACCTCCAACGCCGCGGAGCCCGCGGAAGCAAAAGCGCCACCATTGCCGGCCGGGGATCCGGTGCCGATGTCCGTTGCTGAGTACGTCGGCCGTGCGGTGTGGGATGACGGACTGACGCTTGAGGGGCGCACGGTGGCGATGACGGGATTCGTCACACCCGATCCGGCAGGCGGGTGGTGGCTATCGCGCCTGGCCATGGCCTGCTGTGCCGCCGATGCAATCGCCTCAAAGATCAAGGTGGTGAATGCACCCGATCTGCCCGCCAACACCTGGGTGGACGTAACTGGGGCGTGGATCCCCGGCGGTGGTACCAAGACCGAGACGGCCGTGCCACTGCTCGAGATTCGTGAACTGGTGGAAGTGCCCCAACCGAAGAATCCCTACGACTAGTCCTCACGTCACCGCGAATCGCCCGGAGATCAGCACTTAGTGCAGAGTCCAAAGACTTCGATCGTGTGGGCGACGTCGCGGAAGCCATGTTCCGCACTGATTCGAGTGGCCCACGTTTCGACAGAGGGCGCTTCGATCTCAATGGTCGTGTGGCAGGAGCGACAGACAAGGTGATGGTGGTGAGATGGACTGCACTGGCGGTAGACCGCTTCACCATCGTCTCGCACGATGACGTCGACCTGTCCGTCCTCGGCCATGGCCTGCAGTGCGCGGTACACCGTGGTGAGACCGACGCTGTCGCCACGGTGCCGGACGACATCGTGAATCTCCTGAGCGGAGCGGAATTGCTCCTGCGAATCGAGGGCCTCGGCGACCGCTGTTCTTTGCCGGGTCTGCCGACGCAGGGGTGCCTCAGTCATGTGAATGCCCTCCCGGTGACAGCGACCGCCCCGAGGAGTGGGGATGACGTCGACGCCTCCTTCGGACAGGGTAGGCGGCGAGCGCGGCCACGAGAAAGGCGCCAAGCGCGAGAAGGACGATGGTGGGGCCGGGCGGCACGTCGAGCGTGAAGGACGTTGTCAGGCCTAGGACCGAGCAGGTGAGCCCCACGATCACCGCCACAACGGCGGTGGATCGGAATGATCCGGTGAATTGCTGGGCCGCTGCGACGGGGACGATCATGATCGCGCTCACAAGAAGCAATCCCACTGTCCGCATGCCGATCACGACGGTCACGGCGGCGAGCACGGTTAAGAGGATCCCGAGTTGAGTCGTACGAATCCCCTGCACGTGTGCGACGTCCGGATCCAACGTCATCGCGAACATCTCGCGCCCGAAAATCGCGAGTATGACAATGACGAGTGCCCCCGCCCCCACGAGCCACAGAACATCCTCGGTGGCAACCGTTGACAATGAGCCGAAGAGATATTGATTGAGGGCGGTCGATGATTTGCCAGATGCTAGAGACGTGAGCAGGACGCCCCCTGCGATCCCGCCGTAGAAGATCAACGCCAGAGCGAGGTCTCCAGCCGTCCGGCTGCGCGCTCGCACGAGCTCAAGAAGCAGCGCTCCCAGGGCCGCCACGACGAGGGCCGTGGGGACGGGTGCCAATCCGGTGAGGAAGGCAAGCCCGACACCCGTGAGTGCGACGTGGCCCATCCCATCGCCCAGCAGGGCCAGCCGACGCTGCACCAGGAAGATGCCGATGAGCGGGGCAATAACGCCGATCAGGGCTGCCGCGATGAGGGCTCGTTGCATGAAGTCGTAACTGAGGAGTCCCATGTCACTTGGCTCCGGGATCAAGAAATGAACCTTCATCGCCGCGCATGACGACGTCTTCGCTGTGATGCCAGACCCGTTCGACCAGGTGGTCAGGGGCGGGCGGTGGCCCGTCGTAGAGCACGGTGGAGGTCTCGCCCCTGGGTGAGCCAAGGACCACGATGCGAGTGGCCAAGTCGGCGAAAGGCCCCAATTCGTGAGTGATAAGGATGACGGTGCGGCCCGCTGTGCGCAGTCGACTGAAGGTCTCAGCGATGCGGATCTGGCTTTCGGCGTCGACCCCGGCGGTTGGCTCATCAAGCACATAGAGGTCAGCATTCTTGGCTAGCGCCGAGGCGATCATCGCCCGTCGCTGTTGGCCACCGGAGAGTTCGTCGAATCGATCGCGACGTCGTTCAGCCAATCCCACCTGCTCCAGCGCTGTGGTGACGCGCTGACGGTCACCCCGCTGCGGGAGCCGATGCCGGGGAGAGATCAGTCCGGCACCCACAACCTCGTGGACGGACACGGGGACCGCACCGGCGGAGTGCAGACGCTGAGGGACATAGGCCAATTTATGCCAAGCCCGAAATCGCTTCAGTGGGAAACCAAAGAGATCGACAGTGCCTGATGTCACGGGGAGCAGGCCGAGAATCGCGCGCATGAGCGTCGTCTTGCCGGATCCGTTCGAACCCAGGATGGCAACGAATTCACCCTCGTGAATCGTGAGATCGACGTTGCTCAGGATGCATGCGGCTTCGATATCAACGCACACACGCTGGCACGTGAGGGCGACCGTCATGCCACTCCTTTGCTGTCCGCGGTCAGGAGCAGCCCTGGCCGATCTGCACCTGTTCGAGATTGGTCTGCATGATCGTGACGTAGTCGCCCGTCGCACCCTCAGCGAGACCCTCTAGCGGGTCAAGGATAGCCGTGGTGGTGCCCGTCTCAGCGGCCAGCGTCTCCGCGACCTTGGGATCGACCAGCGTCTCGTAGTAGATGGTCGTGACGCCATTCGCGCGCACCAGGTCGATCACTTCAGCGATCCGTGCAGGGGATGGCTCGGCATCGGGTGAGAGTCCGGCGATCCCCACCTGGGTGAAGTTGTACTGCTGGGCGAGGTAGCCGAATGCCTCGTGCGAGACAACGAGGTCGCGACTCCTGCACTGGATCGTTCCGTCGAGCCACTGGGTGTTGAGAGAGCCCATCGCGGCGCTGAGCGAGGCCGCACCCGCGGTGAAGGGTCCCTCGGAGTCAATAGCGCTGAGGCGGGTGGCGATCTCATCGCCGATCGTGGCCATGTTGAGGGGGTTCAGCCAGACGTGCGGGTCTCCCGCGAGTGCGTCGCCGTCATGTCCGGGGTCATCTTCATGCCCGGCTTCTTCCTCGGAGTGATCATCCTCGGAGGGACCGTCCTCGGAGTGGTCCTCTGCCGGCAGAAGAGCGATTGCTTCGGTGACGTTGAGTGCACGATCGGGCGCGACCTGTGCGATGGCTTCGTCGAGAGCGGGCTGGAAGCCAGGGATGTACAGCACCAGGTCAGCCTCGCCAATCTCTGCGACCTGCTGGGGCCCCAGTTCAAGATCGTGCGCCTCGCCTCCCGGTGGGGTCAGGTTGATCACCTCAATCCCATTTCCCCCGACCTGCTGGGCGGCGTAGGCCAAGGGATAGAAGCCAGCCACAACGCGCAGGGGTCCCCCGTCCGCTCCGGGGGAGGGTGACGTGTCAGCGCTCGAGCCACCTCCGCATGCGCTAAGAAGGAGAGCGACGGGGAAGGCAATGGGAAGGCCTAGGGCGAGGATTCGGCGACTCATATCGCCATCCTGGTCTAAATGAATATGATTGTCAATGCGAATAAGACATCAGAGTCGACCCATCGCCTTGAGCACCGTCGCCCCCGCCAACGCCACCACGACGATGCCGCGGAGCACCCGACCGGTGGTGGGGATTGCCGGCCAGGACAGCACGAGTAGCCACAGGAAGAAGAGGGTCAGGATCCCGAGGAGGATCGCTCCGAGCCACGCGAGGGATCCGGTCTGGATGATCCCCAGCACAAGAAGGGTGGCCATCACGATCACGAGGACCCACTTGGGCAGATGGGTCAGCCTGGTCAGCAGCGGCAGGCTCGCCCGCTGGAACCCGGACATGTCCCCCTGGACCCGTGGCGCCGGCTTGCGGGCCGATGTGGCGGCAGACTGGGGCCCGCGTGGGCCGCGCACGCCTCGACGGCCTGGATGAGGCCGCTGATCATTCGATGCCATGGCCCTCCTCAGCCCCGGTGCTGATCCGCACCCCTACGTTTAGCCCATGGTGTCAGTCGTGCCCGTCGAGCCCTCGCCGGGGTTCGTGATGATCTTGCGCTTTCGACCCCCTGATGATGTGGCCCTGCTTGCCGCCCTGCGCGAGGCAGTTGCGCTCCTGGTCGGGTGCGCGGGATGTGTCGATGCCCGGATCACCCGTGCGGTCGATGACGGTCATCTCATCCTCCTGATGGTGGGATGGGACAACGTTGGCTCCTACCGCCGCGCCCTGTCGTCCTACGACGTGAAGGTAGCCGTCGTCCCGTTGCTGGCCCAGGCGGTGGATGAGGCAACCGCATTTGAGGTGCTGCACCAGCGCGATGCGTCCGGGGTGCGTGATGCGGTGAGCGCACGCGCCGCCGATGCTGACACCGTGTCCCTGGGGGAAGCTGCTGCTGAACACGTCCCGCCTGCGGCATCGTGACGCGCTTTGCCGATCTCGCGGATGGGGGAGTGCAGCTGGCTCCCCTCGTGGAGCAGGCTGTCGCAGCACTCCCGAATCCCTGCCTTTTGGCGATCCTGCCCGATGGTGTGCCCGTCGCGGAGTCCCTTGCCGACATCCTGGGCCTGCCGATCATGGCGGTAGCCCTGGACCGCGAGGGAGAGCCGAGCGTGCGAGACCTGCCCGACGTCAGGGATCGCGTCGTCATCGTCGTGGATGCTGGTGTGGAGACGGGCACAGCGGCCCGACTCGTGGGTGCAGCGGTGCGGGAGGCAGGTGCCGGACAGATGCTTCTCGCCGTCCCCGTGTGCCCGCGCGAAGCCCAGGTAGGTCTCGAGCGGATCTACGACGTCGTCGTGGCCCTGGATCGACCGATGGTGCGAAGAGACCTGCGATGGCATTTCACCGACGTGGGCACCGTCGATGAGGCCGAGGCGCTACGACGACTCGACGCTCGCTAGGGTGAGGGCTTCCTGCTCGGCAGACCGGCGATGCCGTCCCTGTCGGGCTTGTCCGCCGACCCCCAGCCGGAGTGGATCATGGCCGATCGTGTCGATGCTGTCGTCAACCTGTGCAAGCGACGAGGATTCGTCTTCCCCTCGTCGGAGATCTACGGGGGCACCCGATCGGCCTGGGACTACGGTCCGCTCGGTGTCGAACTCAAGGAAAACATCCGCCGGCAATGGTGGCAGGCCGTCGTACGCGGTCGCGATGATGTCGTAGGACTCGACTCCTCCGTCATCCTTGCCCCACAGGTGTGGGAGGCCTCCGGTCACGTGTCGGCGTTCGTCGACCCCCTGACCGAGTGCAAGCAGTGCCACAAGCGCTGGCGGGCCGATCAACTCATCGATGCCTACGAGGAGAAGCACGGCTCACCCCCGCCGGATGGGCTCGCGGACATCGTGTGCACCAACTGCGGTACGCGGGGTGAATTCACCGAGCCGCGTGACTTCAACGGAATGCTGCGCACGACCGTGGGACCGGTCGAGGAAGCCGGCGCCCTGCACTACCTCAGGCCAGAAACGGCACAGGGCATCTTCGTCAACTACCTCAACGTGATGAACTCCGCTCGCAAGAAGCCGCCCTTCGGCATCGGTCAGACCGGCAAGAGCTTCCGCAACGAGATCACTCCCGGCAACTTCATCTTCCGGACCCGCGAGTTCGAGCAGATGGAGATGGAGTTCTTCGTCAAGCCGGGCACCGACGAGGAATGGCATGACTACTGGCTGGATCAGCGATGGGATTGGTACATCGATCTAGGCATCGATCCGGACAATCTGCGCAGGTTTGAGCATCCTCAGGAGAAGCTCAGTCACTATTCCAAGCGCACCGTCGACATCGAGTATCGCTTCCGCTTCGCCGGCTCCGAATGGGCCGAGCTCGAGGGGGTCGCCAACCGGACCGACTTCGATCTGAGCACGCACGCCCAGCATTCGGGCACCGACCTGTCCTACTTCGACCAGGAGACTGATGAACGCTGGGTGCCCTTCGTCATCGAGCCTGCAGCGGGACTGACGCGCTGTGTCCTTGCCTTCCTGCTGGACGCGTACGACGAGGACGAAGCCCCCAATGCAAAGGGCGGCGTTGACAAGCGCACCGTGCTGCGTCTGGACCCGCGACTGGCCCCGGTCAAGGCGGCTGTCCTGCCCCTCTCGCGCAACGCGGACCTCTCGCCTAAGGCACGCGAACTCGCGTCCACCCTGCGCAAGCGCTGGAATGTCGACTTCGACGATGCGGGGGCCATCGGGCGGCGCTATCGCCGCCAGGACGAGATTGGTACGCCGTTCTGCATCACCGTCGATTTTGAGTCACTCGACGACGATGCGGTGACGGTCCGTGAGCGGGACTCGATGGGGCAGGAGCGGATTGCGCTGGCTGACCTCGAGGGTTGGCTGGCGGCTCGACTGCCGAACTGCTGACCATGGCTGTTGACCACCCCATCTTCACCCGCGTCTACGGCGTAGTCGCGGAGGTGGGGGAGCGCACCGGCCTCGGTCGTGTCCGGCGACGGGTCCTCAGCAGCGCCACGGGGCGACTGCTCATCGTGGGGCTGGGCCCGGGCCACGATCTTGATCACCTTCCCCCGGCAGTCACATCGGTCGTGGCGCTGGAACCCAGTGAGTCGATGCGCGCAGCAGCGCGAGCGCGCATCCGGACGGTCATTGATCGCGGGATTGACATCGACGTGATGGCGGCATCGGCCGAGCACATCCCCCTGCCGGATGACTCGGTCGACACGGCGCTCGTGGCCTACGTGCTGTGCTCGGTGGAGGACCCAGCAGGGGCCCTGCGCGAGATTCATCGAGTGCTGCGACCGGGTGGTGACCTACTCGTCCTGGAGCATGTCCGCGAGGACGACAGGGGTTGGCGGCAGCACCTTCAGCGGACCCTTGAGCCGATGTGGCACAGATGCGCCGGTGGGTGCCACCTGGATCGAGACACGCGTCGTGATATCGCCATCAGCGGATTTGACCTTGGTGGTCTGTCCAGGGTGCGTTTGCGCACCCTTCCGCCGGTGTCCTGGACCCTGATCGGTACCGCGCGCTCGTTGCAGTCGGGGACCTGACCGAGAATCTCACGATGTCAACGGTTGCTTTACGATGCCAAGGGTGAGAGTCGTGGTCACCCCATTCGCTGTGCGGCCGCGAACGATTGGAAGGCCTGCGGGAGGCCGATTGTCGTCAAACTTCGTAGGACACCCGCAGAGAGTCGCCCCCGCGCGCCAGTTTTGCGAGTGGGTCGAAGAGCGATGACATCGCCTACCCCCGATGAGCGAGTGGTCGTCAAGCCTCCCAACGAGTCGGGATGGTGTGACCTGACAGTTGTGTCTAGCCAAGCACCGCCTGCCGTCGATGGCGATGCACTCACCCGGATCTTGCACATCTCCGACACGCATGTGTGTGACGCCGAATCGCCAGCTCGACTGGAGTATCTGGACCGATTTTCAGATCATGGGTCCACCTATCGACTGCGTCTTGGACGAGTGGGCACCTATCGCCCGCAGGAGATCCTCACAGTGCAGGTCCTGACCGCGCTTGTCGAGGCCATTAACGCGCAGGCTGATGACCTGGATGGGGTGATCATCACCGGGGATCTGATCGACAACGCTCAGCACAACGAGCAGTCGTGGTGCGCCCAGGTACTAGACGGTGGTCGCATTGAGCCCTGGAGTGGTGACCCTCAGGTGAGTCAATGGGTGGGGTCGCGTGCGGGGTACCCCTGGGATGATCGTTATTGGCACCCTGACGGGCCACGGGGAGCCACCGTCCCGGACCTGCCGACATCAGGCTTTGGCTTCCCAATCATCCCCGGTTTAGTTGAGGCCGCGCGTCGCACCGTGGTGTCACCTGGACTGCGCGTTCCTTGGCACGCGGTGCCCGGCAACCACGATGCACTCCTGCAGGGGACGGTGGCACCAGATCCAGAGATTCGCGCGTTGGCCCTGGGAGATCGGCGGGTCGTGGGGCTGCCTCCGCTAGCCACGCCTCTCTTGGCGCTGGAAAGCGTCGCGCCCATCGGCCCGGCTCGATACGTCCACGATGTCACGTCCCCGACCGTGGGAGTCACGGCCGATGGACGGCGTCAGATCCTCGGGATCGACGAGTTGACGGCCCCCTGGGTGCGCGATATTGGCGATGTTCGTTTCATCGCCATGGATACGGTCAATCCCCACGGTGGTTGGCAGGGATCTCTGGGGTCGGCACACTTCGCCTGGTTACGCGATGTCCTCGAAAGGTCCCGCGACCACTACGTGATCGTGACGTCTCATCATCCCTCCTGGTGTCTCACCAACGGCTTTACCCTTGGCGAGCCCCGGCACCTGGCTGGTGAGGTCGTGCGCCTGCTACGTGACCAGCCACATGTCATTGCCTGGCTGAGCGGTCACGTACACGCGCATACCTCACTCTGGCATTCGGGTGAGGACGATTTAGGCTTTTGGGAGATCACTACCGGGTCCCTCATTGACTGGCCCCAGCAGTCGCGTCGGCTCGAGGTGTTCCGCACGGAGGGCCGGCTTGCCCTGCGCAGCACGCTTGTGGACCACTTCGGTGCCGTGCAATGGGCTGCGGGTTCACTGGACACGGCAGCAGAACTAGCATCGATCTCGAGAGCGCTTGCCGCAAACAACTACCACGACAATGCCGAGGTGCGTGGCCTACGCGAGGGCGGCGACGGTGATCGGAATACCGTGTGGTGGATGCCTGACCCACATCTGCCGACCGGATGACCTTGATGAGGTGCGATGTCGGCGGCTGAAGGGGCCGGGCAGATCGCCCATGATGATCTACCACCACGGGCGACGCCGACTCATACTCAGCTTCCAGCGGCCGCGCGCTTCAATCCACTGCTTGCGGTGACCTTCACGGCACGTCGGGCGGGGATCTGCATGGCCTCACCCGTGCTGGGGTTGCGTCCGCTGCGGGCAGCGCGCTCCACCACATCGACGGTGAAGAGGCCCGGGATCTGCAATTTGGTGCCGTTGGCTACCTGCTCTGTAACGACGCTGGCGAGGGCGTTGAGTACGCCATCTACCATTCCGGCCGGCAGTCCACTGCGCTCCACCAGAGCATTGCGCAGATCGGACTTTGACCACGTGGCGTTGGACATGATTCCTCCAGGAGTGACGGTGGTGAGCGTCTCGCACGATAGTGGTTCCCGCCGACTCCGGCCCCACGACACGCCATTTGATACCCCCTGGGGTATACTTTCGCACATGTGTAGACAGGTGGCGTGCGCAAAGTGCGAGAAGGCATCGTGGGCCGGATGTGGGCAACACGTCAATCAGGTGCTGGCCGGAGTGCCCAAGAATCAGCGGTGTCGCTGCACCCCGCAGGAGAAAGCGCAGTGGAAAAAGGAGCATTCGTTCTTCCACAGGATCTTCGGCAAGAAGTCATCCAGCGCCTGACGGGCATGAGACCTGACGGTCATTACTCGAGTGGCACGGTCTCGGTGATCTGCAGGCCGAATCCCTCGAGGGCGTAGCGACGCTCGGGGCTGCCTGTGAGTAAACGCATACTCTGCACACCGAGGTCGGATAAAATCTGAGATCCCAGTCCGTAGTCGAGTGGATCACCGCTTCCGGGGGTGTGTGCTCCGAGCAATGCGGCGCCCCCTACGGCTGGCCGCAGATAGAGCAGCACTCCGCGACCGTCTTCAGCGATGCGGGCGAGTGATTCACGCAATCGAACGCCGCATCGGCAGCTGTTGGAGTGCAGTGCATCGCCGGCCAGGCATTCGACATGGACGCGGACCAGCAGGTCGTGCCCCTCACCGACCTCACCCTTGACCAGTGCGGCGTGCTCGGACCCATCGACGAGAGATCGGTATCCCACGACGGTGAAGTCCCCGTGTTCGGTGGGCAGTGGCGTCTCGCCACCGCGCTCGATGAGGCGTTCGTAGCGCCCTCGGTGTCGGATGAGATCCGCGATCGACACGAGGGGGAGATCATGGCTATCGGCAAAGGCGCGGCACTGGGCCGCATCCATCATCGTGCCGTCATCATTGACCATCTCGCATAGGGCCCCGGAGGGGTGCAGGCCGGCCAACAGGGCTAGATCGACCGCGGCCTCCGTGTGACCCGGTCGCTGCAAGACACCGCCGGGTACGGCGCGCAGTGGCATCACGTGCCCGGGCCTGGTGAGGTCTGCGGCCGTCGTGCTGGCATCCCCCAGGGCTCGGATGGTGATTGCGCGATCCGTGGCGGAGATCCCGGTTGACGTCACGGCGCGCGCATCGACAGAAATGGCGTACGCCGTCCCCTTGCGATCTTCATTGACCACGGTCATCGGCGGCAGGTGTAGGCGATCTAGATCCTCACCGATCATGCCCACGCAGATGTAACCACTCGTGTGCCTGATCATGAAGGTCGTGAGATCACCCGTGGCCTTTTCGGCGGCGAAAATGAGGTCTCCCTCGTTTTCGCGACCCTCATCATCGACCACGATGACGGCGCGTCCATCGGCCATGGCGGCGATAGCGGTCTCAATCGGATCCATGCGCACGGCCTCGTGGTCTGACACGTCGTCACCCTAGCGAGCGGGTGCACCGTGTGACCAAGGGGACTTCGCCCCTCGCCGCGGAACGCTGACCTCCCTAGAATGAGGTGGTGGCGGGTTTGCAGGCAGGCGGTCTCCTCGTGGATCCACCGGTGGTTCTTGCCCCCATGGCCGGTATCACCAATCGAGCCTTCCGGCGCCTGTGCCGAGAGCAGGGGGCCGGTCTCTACGTCAGCGAGATGGTCACCTCGCGTGCGCTGCTTGAGCGCCATGATGCCACCCTCGACATGGTGCGCTTTGACCCGGATGAATCCCCACGCTCTGTCCAGCTCTACGGGGTCGACCCCGTCGTCGTGGCAGAGGCAGTCCGAATGGTTGTCGATGAGGACCTCGCTGACCATGTTGATCTCAATTTTGGCTGTCCGGTGCCGAAGGTCACGCGCAAGGGCGGAGGGAGCGCTCTGCCGTGGAAGCGGGATCTATTTGCCGACATTGTGACGTCCGCGGTGACTGCCGCGCGTGGCCGCGTGCCCATCACCGTGAAGATGCGCAAAGGGATCGATGACGACCACCTCACCTATCTGGAGTCCGGCCGCGTGGCCAGGGATGCGGGTGTCGCGTGGGTCTCGCTGCATGGGCGCACGGCGGCGCAGATGTATTCCGGCCGCGCAGACTGGTCGGCGATCGCTCACCTCGTGGAGGCACTGGATGGCTTCCCCGTGCTTGGCAATGGTGACATCTTCAGCGCTGGGGATGCCTTGGCGATGGTGGATCAGACCGGGTGCGCCGGAGTCGTCGTCGGTCGCGGATGCCTTGGCCGACCATGGCTCTTTGGACAGTTGGCTGCGGCCTTCGCGGGTCAGCCGATCCCGGGAGATCCGGGTCTGCCCACGGTCATGGCGACCTTCCGGAGGCATGCCGAACTCCTCATCGCGGCCTTCGGCGAATACACCGGCTCCCGGGAGATCCGCAAGCACGTGGCCTGGTACTTCAAGGGCTACTCCGTCAAGCGGCAGGTGCGGCTGGGTCTCGCTAACGTCGGCTCACTGGGCGAACTCGACGACTGGCTGGCCCAGATCGACCCCGACCAGCCGCCGGACGAGGCCGTCATGTCGTCGCCACGTGGCCGCACCGGGGGGGAGCGTCCCCCGGCACTGCCCGATGGGTGGTTGGACAGCCCCTATCTGGCGGCCTCCGATGCTCGCATCGTGAGTGAGGCGGAACTTTCGGTCAGTGGTGGCTAGAGCCCTCTGTCCCGCCCGCAGACACATGGACCGAAGTCCCTAGCGGCAAGCGCTTTCGGCGTGCTGCGATGGGCCCGTGCCCACATTCGTTTATGACTTTGCCCGAGGCAGCCGGGATCAGGCAGACCTCCTGGGGGGCAAGGGGGCCAACCTCGCCGAGATGACACGACTGGGTCTGCCCGTGCCACCGGGCTTCACCATCACCACGGAGGCCTGTCGTCTTTATTTGGCCTCGGGGGAGGAACCACCGGACCTCGGTGCGCAGGTGAGCATTCAGCTGGACCGGTTGGAGGAGTGGATGGGGCGACGATTGGGAGACCCATCCGATCCTCTGCTCGTATCGGTGCGATCCGGTGCTCGCTATTCGATGCCCGGAATGATGGAGACCGTCCTCAACATCGGTCTCAATGACTCAAGTGTCGAGGGCCTGGCAGCGATCGTTGACGATGCCCACTTCGCCTGGGATTCCTATCGTCGCCTCATTCAAATGTTTGGCAAGACCGTCCTGGATCTGCCGGGGCACCTCTTCGAAGAGAGGTTGGACAAAAGCAAGGCCGATGCCGGAGCGCGCCTCGATGTGGACATTCCGGTGGACTCACTGCGTCGTCTCGTCAAGGACTACAAGGCGATCATCCGCGACCAGACCGGACGTGATTTCCCCCAGGCGCCCCGCGAGCAATTAGACCTGGCCATTCGTGCCGTGTTTCGTTCCTGGAACACCGATCGCGCCCGGCTCTATCGCCGTAGGGAGCGTATCCCGCACGATCTCGGTACCGCCGTCAATGTGCAGGTCATGGCATTCGGCAATCTCGGGGAGGGATCCGGGACGGGAGTGGCATTTACTCGCGATCCCGGCACGGGAGCCCCCGGTGTCTACGGTGACTACCTTCCTGACGCACAGGGTGAGGACGTCGTAGCGGGTATTCGCAATACGCTTCCGCTGACGGCGCTCGGCGAGAGAGATCCTGAGGCCTACGCCGAACTTCTCGACATTATGCGGCGCCTGGAATTGCACTATCAGGACCTGTGCGACATCGAGTTCACGGTGGAGCGGGGACGCCTGTGGATGCTGCAGACGCGCGTGGGCAAACGGACCGCTGCGGCAGCCTTCCGAATTGCTGTCCAACTCGTCGATGAGGGGGTCATCGACATGGATGAGGCGGTGCGGCGTGTGACCGGTGCGCAACTCGCCCAGTTGATGTTCCCGCGATTTGCGGATGACGCCGACCATGACCGCCTGGCTCGCGGTATGAGTGCATCACCCGGTGCAGCGGTCGGTGAGGCGGTGTTCGACTCTCGCACGGCTGTGGAATGGGCCGCGAGTGGCCGCGAGGTCATCCTCATCCGGCGCGAGACCAATCCGGATGATCTGGAGGGCATGGTTGCGGCCGCGGGTATCCTGACCAGCCGCGGGGGCAAGACCTCCCATGCAGCTGTCGTAGCGCGGGGGATGGGCAAGACGGCCGTGTGCGGCGCGGAGGACCTCGCCGTCGACACGCTGGGGCGCCAGATGACCACGGCGAATGGCACGGTGATTCGTGAGGGTGAGGTGATCTCCATTGACGGCACCAGTGGTGTCGTCTATCGGGGTTCGGTGCCGGTCATGGACAGCCCCGTCGTGCAGTACTTCGAGGAAGGGGTGGCCTCGGCCCTTCACGGGGCGGATGAGGGCACCAGCGATCTCATCAAGGCGGTGGACCGCATCATGCGCCATGCAGACCGCAGCCGGCGCATGCTGGTCCGCGCCAATGCCGACACCGCGCCAGACGCTGCACGGGCACGTCGTATGGGTGCTGAGGGCATCGGTCTCCTGCGGACCGAGCACATGTTCCTCGGTGATCGGAAGCACTACATCGAGCGCCTGATCCTCGCGGACGATATCGAGGAGCGACGGCAGGCTCTTGATGCGCTCCTACCACTGCAGCGCGAGGACTTCACGCGAGTCCTGGAGGCGATGGATGGGCTGCCGGTCACGATCCGCCTCATCGACCCACCCCTGCACGAATTCCTCCCGGACCGCACCGAGCTCGCGGTGCGCGTGGCCCTAGCCGACGCTCGGGGGGAGGAGCATGAGTCAGATCTGCGCATGCTCCAGGCCGTCAACCGCCTCCATGAGCACAATCCGATGCTGGGCCTGCGCGGTGTCCGCCTGGGCCTGGTCCTGCCGGGACTTTTTGCACTCCAGGTGCGAGCGATCGCCGAAGCGGCCTGCGAGCGGCACAGGCTCGGGGGAGACCCACGAGCCGAGATCATGATTCCGCTCGTGGGTTCAATCCAAGAGTTGGAACTCGTCATCGACGAGGCATCTCGGGTGTTGGCTGATGTTGCTCAGGTGCACGGCTGCACCCTCCACTTCCCGATTGGCACGATGATTGAGTTGCCGCGCGCTGCGGTCACGGCGGGGCAGATTGCCGAAGCTGCCGACTTCTTCTCCTTCGGCACCAACGACCTCACCCAGACCACCTGGGGCTTCAGCCGCGACGACGTTGAGGCGGCCTTCTTTTCGGCCTATCTCGACAGGGGAGTCTTTGGGGTGTCTCCCTTTGAGTCCATCGACCGCGAGGGGGTCGGGGCTCTCGTCCGGATGGCCGTGGACAACGGGCGCGCCGTACGGCCAAAACTGAAGTGTGGAGTCTGTGGTGAGCACGGCGGCGACCCGGATTCGGTGCACTTCTTCGACGAGGTCGGACTCGACTATGTGTCCTGCTCGCCGTTCCGGGTCCCGGTGGCGCGGCTAGAGGCAGGTCGCGCATCCCTTCACGCGGGCGCCGCCGAGTCTCGCTGACACCCCCGGGGTGCCTGCGGCTAGTGTCACTCGCGTGAGCATTCCCGTGGGTTACTCGCCCGGCGACGTCGAGCGCTGGGTGGATAACTCCCCCAGCGCCCGTTCACCCTTCATTCGCGACCGGGCTCGGGTGCTGCACTCAGCGGGACTTCGTCGGTTGGCAGCGACGACGCAGGTCCTGACGGCGGGACGTGCCGACTTCCCGCGGACGCGACTGACTCACACGTTAGAAGTCGCACAGATCGCCCGGGAGATGGGCTCGGCTCTCGGCTGTGACCCCGACCTCGTTGATGTTGCCGGTCTGGCCCACGACCTTGGTCATCCCCCGTTTGGACACAACGGCGAGACGGAACTCAATCGCATCGCCGATGCCATAGGTGGGTTTGAGGGCAATGCGCAGACGCTTCGGGTCATGACGCGGTTGGAGGCCAAGGTCATGGACCCCGTGACGGGACGCAGCGTGGGTCTGGATCTGACGAGGGCCTCGCTCGACGCCTCATGCAAGTATCCCTGGCCGCGACGGGATCCCGTGACCGTGGATGACCGCCGAGGGTCTGACCTTGGTGGGCAGTCGCACAAGTTCGGCTACTACGCCGATGATGCTGAGATCTTCCATTGGCTTCGGGAGGGTGCTCCGGGGGAGCGCACCTGCCTCGAGGAGCAGGTCATGGACTGGGCGGACGATGTGGCCTATTCCGTCCACGACCTTGAGGATGCCCTTCACGCGGGCTGGATTACGCTCGGCATGTTCACCTCCGCGACCGAACGCGAGAACATCATGGACGTCGCCCATCGTGGTTACTTGCCGCTGGTGGATCCGGCATCTATCGGTGCAGCATTGGATCGTCTGCTCGCACTTGACTACTGGCCAGCGTCCTACGACGGATCCCAGCGTGATCTTGCTTCCTTGAAGTTAGCCACCTCTCGCTTGATCGGGCGCTTCTGCCAGGCGGCGGAGGAGGCCACGCGCGAGGCCTTCCCAGGAGATCACCTCACGCGCTACGCGGCGTCACTGGTGGTCCCGGAGGGAGTCCGCACAGAGGTCGCCGCGCTCAAGGCCATGACCGCCATCTACGTCTTGAACCGAGAGGGAGCAACTCAGGAGTACGCGCGGCAACGGGATCTGATCGCCGATCTGGTGGACACTCTCGTGGAGCGCGGTGGTCGAGATCTTGAACCGTGGATCGCCCCGGAGTTTGATGCGGCCGCCGACGATGGGGGCAGACTCCGGGTCGTTGTCGACCAGGTGTCCAGCCTGACGGATGTCAGCGCGGTCGAATGGCACTCCCGCCTGTGTGACTGACGGCCACGTGGGGACGCCGCCGACGCGGCGCTGCAGATCCACCTAGGATCGGAGCATGGCAGGCCGGATTCGTGACGAGGATGTTGCTCTCGTGCGCGAGAAGGCCGCCATCGATGACATCGTCCGGGATTATGTCGCCCTGAAGCCCGCTGGTGGAGGCTCCTTCAAGGGCCTGTGTCCCTTCCATGATGAGCGGTCACCAAGTTTCCATGTGACACCCAGCCGGGGTATGTACTACTGCTTTGGCTGCCAGGAAGGTGGCGATGTCATCACCTTCGTGCAAAAGCTCGATCACCTGACCTTTGCCGAGTCTGTCGAGAAGCTGGCTGGACGCACCGGTGTGACACTTCGCTATGAAGAAGGCGGAGCCGGCGTCAACCGCCAGCAGGGTCAGCGCACACGGCTGGTGGAGGCCAACAAGGTCGCGGAGGAGTACTTCGTCGCCCAACTCGGCGGACCGGATGCGGCGCCGGCGCGGACCTTCCTGACAGAGCGCGGCTTTGATGCCGCTGTCGCCACGGATTTTCACCTGGGCTTTGCACCGAAGTCCTGGGACAGTCTCACCTCCCACCTGCGCAAGCGCGGCTTCTCCGATGCGGAGATGATGGCCGCAGGCCTGGTGGCCCAGGGCAATCGTGGGGTGTACGACCGATTCCGAGGCCGACTCATCTGGCCCATTCGTGATCTCGCGGGAGATGTCGTCGGCTTTGGAGCCCGTCGCCTCCTGGAGGACGATGAGGGTCCCAAATACCTCAATACCCCCGAAACCCCGCTCTATAAGAAGAGTCAGGTGCTGTACGGCATTGATCGTGCGCGCCGAGAGATCGCCAAGCAGCAGAAGGTCGTTGTTGTCGAGGGCTACACCGACGTCATGGCCTGTCAGCTGGCCGGTGTTGCTGTCGCGGTCGCCACGTGCGGGACGGCGTTCGGAGCCGATCACATCAAGGTCCTGCGGCGCCTGCTCATGGATGATGACCGATTGCGCGGCGAGGTGATCTTTACCTTCGATGGAGATGAGGCAGGGCGCCGGGCCGCTCTAAAAGCATTCGATGATGACCAACGCTTCGTTGCGCAGACATTCGTCGCGGTGGAGCCGCACGGGCTTGATCCCTGCGATCTCCGGCAGCAGCATGGAGACGTCGCCATCCGATCTCTGGTCGATCACCGCGTGCCACTATTTGAGTTTGCCATCCGATCGACTCTTGCGGGATACGACCTGGAGTCTGCCGAGGGTCGCGTCGCTGCGTTGCGAGATGCCGCACCGATTGTCGCCCGTATCAAGGACCCGGCCCTGCGGCCGGAGTACATCCGGCGGCTCGCAGGCTGGCTGGGCATCGAACCGGGAGCGGTCTCCCGTGCGGTCGGAGGTGGCGGGCCATCCGCCCCACCGCCACGCCGTCCCGATGCGCGCGACCCGATCCTGGCTGTGCAGCGCGAGGCACTCAAGTGCGCCCTCCAGGAGCCCGTGCTGGTCAGTGCCTGGTACGCCGCGGTCGAGTCGGACGCCTACACCGATGGTGGCCTCCGACTCGTGCACGAGGCCATTGTTGCCGCGGGTGGCCCACAGCCCGATGTTGTCGGGATGGCGTGGATGGATGCCGTGCTGGCCGCCTGTGCCGACGACGACGTACGCGCGCGCACGAGGGGCTTGGCAGTGGAGCCCCTGCCCGTGGCTGACCAGGCGGATGCGCGCTATGCCACGTCCGTGATCGCGCGACTCCTGGAGATGGACGCGGCTCGCCGGATCGGGGAGCTGCGTGGTCGATTGCAGCGCTTGGAGGAGGGCACACCAGAGCAGGCCGCGGCATTCGCGGATCTCATGGCCTTGGAGTCCTATCGACGTGACCTCAGAGACCAGCGAGAGACCTGATTGGCCATGTCGATCCTCCGCCGTGTCCCGCCCGACGTTCGCGCCCACGTGCCCAAGGGCGAACGACTCCTGGCCTGGGCCCGTGTCCACCCCGGTGGTGTCGCCGTTGCGACGGACACGGCGCTCTATCTGCCCGTGCCGCACATGATGCGCTTCTCCTGGGATCTCATCGCCAAGGCGACCTTCACCGAGGAGGGCGTCCTTGTCGTCGAAGGTCGACAGGATGCGCGGTCGCCCGACCGGGCTTGGCGCGTTCTATTGGAAGAGTCGCGGGCGCTTCCCACCGTCGTCTACGAGCGCATCACCTCGAGCGTGGTGGTGAGTGAGCGCGTGCTACTCGAGGGTGACCTTGGGGCGCGCATCGTGGCCCGCCGCGTGGGCGATGGCCTGCGCTGGACGATGACGTTCGATGCCGGTCTGGATCCGGGCGACCCCGAGGTCCGAGCCCGTGCCGATGTTGCCCTGGCCGGCCTGAGGTCAACGCTCGGCGTCTAAGGCCCGTTGCTATTCTTCTACCCGCCGATCCCGCATAGCTCAATTGGCAGAGCACTCGACTGTTAATCGAGTGGTTCCTGGTTCGAGTCCAGGTGCGGGAGCAAAAGAAGGGCCCCCGCATCGCGGGGGCCCTTCTTCATGTCATCAGGGTGGATCAGCCGAAGGGGCGGCCGGCCCAGGAGAAGTGCGAGACGTTCCAGGAGTTCCACACGGTCGTGACCCGCACACCGGTGGAGGGGCTGGAAGCCTCAACGATCATGCCGCCACCGATGTACATGGATGCGTGGTGGGCACCATTCTTGAAGAAGAAGAGCAGATCACCCGGCTGTAGCTCATCGGGAGAGATGCGCCGCACCTCCTGGGCTTGCACGTAGGAGTAGGGCGTGAGACGGACGCCGACCTGGGCCCATGCAGCAGCGGTCAACTTGGTGCAGTCCCATGAGCTGGGCGGTTGAGCCGCGAAGCTGTAGGGCTTGCCGACCTGGGCGAGCGCGTAGGACACCACAATGGCTGCACGGTCAGAACTGACGCCGCTGCCACCGGAGTAGCCGCCTCCGCCTGAGTTGTTGTTGAAGCTGCCGTCGTCGTTAGGTCCGCCGTTGGCCGATGTGGTGCCGGTGGAGCTGCCGCCGGAAGACCCGCCGGAGGATCCACCGCCGCCGGTGTTGAGGGCGGCCGCAGCCGCCGCGGCCGCTGCGCGAGCAGCAGCCTCACGTCGCAGACGCTCGGCTTCGAGTTGCTCCTGCAACTCCTGCTCAAGTCCGTTGAGGTAGGAGTCGGCGTTGGAGACGGCGGTATCGAATTCGCTGGAGCGAGTTTCCAGGGTGCCCAGAGCCGCCTGCTCCGCCTGCTCCTGCTGGGTCAACTCCGCCGTGGCCTGTGCCAACTGGAGGCGAGCAACCTGGGTCTTGCGCAGGGCCGCGCTTTGGCCTGAGGCCACGATGTCGAGGACAACGGCCTGATCGAGGAATTGCTGGGCATCCTCGACGAGAAGTAGTTGGAGTGAGGAGTCAATCCCCCCGGAGCGGTAGGCCGTTGCGGCGTACCGGCCGATCGTGTCTTGGGTCTCGGCCAACTGTGCCTTGGCCTTTTGGACCTTGTCCTTCGTCTTGCCCATCTTCGCCTGCACTTGGCTGACGGCGTACTCCGCCTCCTCAACGAGGCCGTGGGCAGCGGCCGCCTTCATCTCGAGGCTCTCAAGATAGGCGCGGGCGTTTTCGACGTCCTGGCGCAGGTCGGCGCTGGAGGACCCGACGCCCATGAGTCCGGCGGCGGTTAGGGCAGTCACGGCGACGGCGGACGTGATCACGCGCCGTAGACGTCGTGGTTGATGCTGCACTGTCATCCTCTATCCCTCAGGCCTACCGGGTGAGCTGACGGGCTCGGGCAGGGAATGCCCTACCCCCGGTGGCAAGCCACCGAAGGATTCGCCCCACTTACCTGGGTCCCCGGCTCCAGTGCCCTTGCGGGCAAGCAGACTCGGCGCGGTTGGTGGTTGGACTTGCTGTGCTGGATCGTGCTGGTGGTGCTGACCGATGGTAACAGTCAGGTCACGACGGGCCAACCGGAGTTGCAGATGCTGGGGATAACGGCACAACTATCTTTGCTGGACGGTGACCGAAAAAGACAGTTGCACGGGGCTCCCGAGTGCGGACTTCCGGAACCCGTTCATCGTGCCGGTCCCCGTGGCTCCCCTGTAGGGGCCGGACCCGCCGATCACGGTCAGGGTGCCCTGGAACCTGGTGTTGGCTGTGCCGGACTGGTTGGAGGGGGAGGTCGCCCAGCCGGTGACCGAAAAGGCCAACTGGACACCGTCGGCCCGCGTCACCGTGACGAAGCCTCCGAACGGTCCGGTGCCCCTCACGTAGTCCACGTTCCCGAGGAAGCGCACGTCTGCGGACCTTTGTCCCCAGCGGGTGGGTCCGTCCAGGTCGTTCCAGCCGTAGGTGATGTCGCCGGGCAACGTGGTCAACGTCGTGCCGGAACTAGTGAGGTCGACGTTGAAGGTCAGGCTCTTGGCTTTGGTGGCCTGAGCGGGGGCTCCCGCCATCCCCATGGTGAGGGCTAGGGCTGCGGCTGAGGCAAGGGCGAGGATTCGAATGCGCATGCGGACTCCTGATGCGGGGGAGAGATGGGTCTAAGAGGTGGACCATGCTAGCGAGAGCCCGATTGGGCTGGCCGGGGCGTGGTCGTACGGGCAGGCAGGCACAATGGGGCGTCGTACGCAGGGGCGGTAGCTCAGCTGGTTAGAGCAGCGGACTCATAATCCGTCAGGTCGTGGGTTCGAGCCCCACTCGCCCCACCGAGGTTTGTGTGGGTTCGGCTGATGCTTGACGTTTGGGGGCTCGTGAGTGGCAACACTGGCTGTCCAAAGTCGCCACACGAGTCTAGGACGATGAGCGATGATTCTTGAGATAGCAAGATGAGTTAGAGGGGATTGCTCCACGCCCGACGACCCTGAGTGTCAACAACTACAATTCGACGGTAGCGCCGGTCATTGCCGCCTTCAACGAATGCTCGGGTGATGAGTCCGTTATCGTCAGTGGCAAGGATCCGGCCCTGTCGGCGACCGGATCGACCAATTGAGACGCTCATGCCGTACTCCTGCTCAGTTTGCACTCTCACGGAGCGGGCACCTGAGCAGGCAACCTCAACGCCGCCGGGCACCTCTTGGATTTCATGAATCATCGGTCCTTCCGAGCAGTACGCCGCACCCGTTCGCAGGGCGTCCACGACTGCAGAAGGGGATCGGTCAACGACTCGCAGCATCGTCCAAGCTAGTCCGAGATCGAAGAGGGGATAGTGCTGATCGTCCGTCGCGATGCCAAAGGTCTGTCGGCCCTCGCCGAGCAGCGTGTCCCACCAGGGCGATGAATCACCTCGACCACACTCGGTCTCGGCTGAGCCATTGAAAATCTCGATTCCCGCAAATCCCGACATTGCCACCAATTCGGAGATTGGCATCTGATTCCAGTAGGGATGAGCGACATAAACTACCGCTTCCTGACCGGCAGCCCATGCACACCCGTCATCCAAAGTTGGAAAGGTCCGCACCTCGTAGTTGTCCTCGCTGTTGAAGTACCAATTAGCGGGGTCACCGCCTGGATCGTCAGGTATGTGGTCGATGCCGTAGACGAGGAATTCGGCTGATTGGCGCGGATATCGCGGATTTGTTAGATCGAATCCCAATTCCGCCGCTGGAATCGTGATCACGTCATCGCGACTTGCTGGTTGCGCAAGACGCCAGTGGTCGGTGATGGCAACGACATCGAAGCCTGCCTGGACGTATGCCTCAACCAACTGGTCTGGAGGCAGTGAGCCGTCACTGACCGTCGAATGGGTGTGCAGGGCGGCCTTCATCCATGTGCCTGGCAACTCAAAAGGATTGGTCATCGCTACCGTTCTGTTAGGCGTGGGTTGAGTACTTCTTCGAGGGCGTATCCCACGAGAGAAAAGGCGAGCGTAACAGCGATCACGCAGATTCCCGGAGGCAAGATCCACCACCAATACCCGTTGGACATGGCTCCAGAGCTGAAGGCCTCCTCGATCATCCGGCCCCACGACATGGATGTGGGGTCTCCAAGTCCGAGTAGCGCGAGCGTTGTTTCTGACAGGATCGCCACGGCGACGGTGAGGACACCCTGGGCAATGATGAGTGGCCCCACCTGAGGCAGCACATGGTTGACAAGGATTCGCCCATCTCCTGATCCCAAGGCCCGTGCCCGTTCGATGAACGGCTCCGCGCGCACAGCCATTGTCTGTGCGCGCACTAGTCGGGCAGTGAGTGCCCAGGATGTGATGGCAATGACAATGATGACATTCAGCAGTGTGGGACCCAGGATGGCGGCGAGGACGATAGCCAGTACGAGCCAGGGAATTACGAGAAACCAATCGATCAAGGCGGTCAGAACAGTTCCTGGGAGTTTGCCCTCGTAGAAACCGGCGAGGATGCCCAAAACCCCCCCGAGAGCCACCGCGCCGAGAGTGGCAAGGAGTCCAACAGTTAATGAGACTCGGCTACCCACGATGAGCAGGTCGACTACGGACCGACCGAACAAGTCAGTGCCCAGCAGGGCACCCGCAGAAGGCGACTGGTTGGGAATTCCGGGTGCAAGGGCTGTATCGATATCGGTGGTACTGACCAAGACGGGTGACAGCAAGGCGAGAAGGCTGAAGAACACCAGGATCACTAGACCGGTCATGCCGCGCCGATTTTGCCGGAAGAGATTCCAGGTCTCCCTATAGGCGCGGCGGCGGCTTTGCCGAGTCGGTGTGCGACTCACGAGGTCCGCACCCTTGGATCCAGGAATCCCGAGGCCACGTCAGCAATAAAAGCCGCAACTATGACCGCACCACTGCTGACGAGGAAAACCCCCTGAAGCACGGGGTAGTCCAGGGTGTTGATGGCTTCGTAGGTGAGTAAACCTATGCCGGGCCAAGAGAAGACAGTCTCGATGACAATGGCACCTCCGAGAACGAATCCGACGCTTATAACAACGAGTGTGAAGGTCGGCAGGACTGCATTGGGCACAGCATGCCTGCGACGTACCACGGGATCCGTGAGTCCCTTGGCGCGCGCCAAAGTGATGTAGGGATGGGCCTTTACGTCGATCATGCTGGAGCGCATGACGATGAGGTATTGACCGACGTACCCGAGTGCCAGAGCTAACACGGGCAGGGCGAGGTGCTCAGTGATGTCTAAGAAACTGCCGTCCCCGGCATCTTGGAAGCCACCAGCTGGAAGCCAGCCTAAGAGGCCGGCGAAGAGCAGCAGCAAGATCATGCCGAGCCAACCTTCGGGTGTTGAGTACAGCACAAGCGATGTTTGAAGGGTCGAAGAGTCAAACGAACTACCGCGGCTCCAGCCTCCCCGGATGCCCAACCACGTGCCGATGCCCGCAGCGAGGATGGTGCCCACGCCCACGAGGAGGATGGTGGGCCACATGCGCGATAGGACAAGGTCAATGACGTCGACACCTGAGACGAGTGAAACCCCCAGATTGCCGGTGAGAGTTTCACGGACGTAGGTGAAGTACTGAGGCAGGAGTGCCTGGTCGAGCCCAAAGTCTGCGCGTTGCTGGGCCAGGGCCTCCGGCGACAACCTTTGGCTCCTCGCCAAAAGTGCAAGGGGATCACCCGGCATGATCCTGAACAGAAAAAAGTTGACACTGAGGATGAAGCCCAACGTCAATACAGCCCACCCGGCGCGTCGAGCGACATAACGCGCTGTCGACGCGAACGAACTCAATGCGAATCCGGGCGTTCCGCCGCGGAAGTCCTTCGTCTGATCACTACTCCAAAGATCATCGCTGCAATCACCGCGGCGAGGGCTATCCAGATCCATACCGGTAGGCCGCTTGAGGAGGCCGAAGCCGCCTCCGACGTTGCATTGTCATTGGATCCGCCAGATGACTCCGAAGACTCCTCCGCTGCGTCACCTGACGGGTTGGTGTCGACCGGGGTTGCTGTGACCATGCTGGTGTACGCATAGGTGGGCGTGAGATAGCCAGAGGTGCCCGGGACCGGGGTTAGATTGGACACAAGATCGGTGCGGTAGGCCACTAGGGCATTGGGATATGCCAGAGCAATCGCGGGGACCTGCTCGTAGACGTAGCGCTGAGCCGCATGCACAATCGCTTGACGCTCGGTCTGATCCAAGGTTGTGGCCTGCTGGGCAACCAACGCGTCGTAGGTTGGGTCTTGCCAACAACCGTCGCTCAAGTCTCCACATGCGTCAGAGGTGAAAACCGACAATTGATAGTTCGGATCCGGGTCTCCGGTCCAGTACCAGATGTAGGCATCAAAATCGCCTGACTGCTGCATGTCATACATCTTTCCGGCACTCACCGGTTGGGCTTTGACCTCAATCCCCACCTGGTTCAGGAAGGATGCGATCAACTGACCTGCGGGCGCACTCCCGGGAGTGTCGTTTGAGGTTGGCATCCGGATCACCAAGGGTTGCTGAGTCGATGGGTCAACCCGCACACCGTCCTCTCCGCGGGCGTATCCAGCCTCATCTAAAAGTGCGTTGGCGGCCTCAGGATCATAAACAATCACCTCGTCGTCGGGAATGTCGAGGTGCCAAAAGACTGACAAAGGTCTGACGATGGTCTCACCCACTGTCGCCGCACCCAGGTAGACCTTATCTACGATTGCTTGCTTATCAATTGACATGGCAATGGCCTGCCGGACGCGCACGTCCTGGAGGGCGGGAAGGGGCTTCGAGGATGGATCTTGACCACCGAAGTTGAACGCGAGGTTGACCCACGAGTCGGCAACTACTCGTTGTACGGCCACGTCCGGGATGGCCTCAACCGCAGGGAGGAGTGTGCTTTCAAACCCATCCGCGATCTGGATATCGCCGTTTTTTAGGGCTTGAATCATGCCCTCTTGATTGGAGAAGAGCTGAAAGACGATCTTCTCGTACGTTGGCGGATTGCCCCAAAAGTTGGGGTTGCGAGTGAACGTCCAATTTTGGCCGGGCACAGCCTCCGTCATGATGTACGGGCCCGAAGAGACGGTTGGCAGGGTAGACGCCTGCTTGATCTCCTTGTTTGTCATACCTTCGTACTCCGACCAGATGTGTTCGGGCACGATGTAAAGCCACGGGGGCACATCAGGCCCCAGAGTCGGTTCGGGTGATTTCCACACCAGCGTGTAGTCGTCAGGCGTCTCGAACGTTGCCTGGGGAGAGAAGTACGACGTGTAATAGGAGAAACCCTGATCGATCACGAAGCGGTAGGAGAAGGCTATATCGCGCGCAGTGAGCGGCGTTCCGTCACTCCACAGCACATCGTCTCGGATTTGACAGGTCCAAGTCCTGTTGCCGTCGCTTGGCTCGCAGCCTGTAGCAAGACTGGGAGCGGCGCTGAGGTCGTCGTCTGAAAACTTCAGCATCATGTCGTATTGCAACGTCACGGCAGTCCATTCCGAGGTGGAGTTAACCGCCCAGATGTTGGGGTTGTCGATCCCCACTGTCATTCCGATGACGAGTGTGTCGCTCACCTCATCGGCTGCCACCGGCACTGCTGGGACGAGCGCAACGGCTAATCCGAGAGCGGCCAGGCCGCGGCCAGCGAAGGTCAGGATTCCAGTCATAGGACGAGGCTCGCATGCCTGTCCTGCAAAAGACAGCGTTTGGCTCAGATATTAGGGAATTGTTAAGAAAGACTCCCAGCCCAGCCCTGGGCCGGAGCTACTCGTCCTCTTCGCTGCCCTTCTCGAAGGGGTGGTGCTTGATGTCCTCTTCGTGACGCTGGGCATCCTGTGACTCATCGTTCCTGGGCTTTTCCATGATGCTCCTTTATCGGCGAATCTAGGCGGATCACACTACCTTCCCGTAAGACCCATCGCCAGGAAGTCTTCCTGCCACAGGGATGTGCAGATGTCCACGGCCGCCGCTGCCACATCGGCTACGTCTGATCGTGCGAATGCCCCGCTCTCGACCACGCCCTCGAGGATGAGGGCGATGGTCCGATGGCCGTCAACGCGCTCCATCAGGGCCGCTTGCAGAGGATCCAACTCTCGACGCCAGTCATGGCGAAGGGCGATGCGCCCATCGAGCCGGCAGCCCTTGCGCCAGGAGGGCACAAAGCGCAGCGGATCACCCGATGTGAAGTTGATGTCATAGGACTCCCGTGGCCGGTCAGGCCGACATGCCAAAAAAAAGTGACAGGCATTGCTCGTATTGACGCGCTGCATGAGTGACCACTGCTCTTCACGGGGCCTGGCAGCAATTGCGGCCAGGAACTCACTCGGGGAGGACGTCGGCGCGTAGTAGGACGCCTTGAGGAAGACATCCTGGAAGGCCAGTCCTGCTGCGGCCACGAGGTCTCGGCATTCATCGATCGTGTAGGCCTGCTCGCGACCGTGCAGGAAGGTGTCGACGAGCCCGGCGTCGTCTGCCAGGTCGGGGGCGAGTCGGAGGTAGCCCGTGACGGGGTGGTGCGGACCGAGTTGGTCAAGGGCGTCGCGGACCATGTGCAGCGATTCGTCGTCCTGACCGAGCCCCATGTCCTTGAAGACCGACTGCATGATGTGCACGCCGATGCGTCCGTAGTCGGCGTAGAGCATGACCGCGAGGACACCATCAGGTCGTAGGCACCCGGCAAGCGCGCGCATCCCGACCGCGGGATCCCTGAGGTGGTGGAGGACCCCCGTCGTGATGATGAGATCGAAGTCTCGATCCAGAGATGACACCTGCTCGATTGGGAGTCGATGCACCTCGAGATTGACCAAGCCATACGTCGTGGCGAGCCAGCGATGGTGATCCAGCGAGGCACTGCTGACGTCGATGGCGACAACGTGCGCTGTTGGATTTGTATAGGCAATGACAGCGGCCTGGTTGGTGCCGCAGCCGGCTACGAGGATGTCCAGCCCTGGTCGATAGTCCCGGTCAGGCCAGAGCATCCGATGGGCGTGGCTGGGATCGAACCACTGCCAACTGCTCTGGAGCCACTGCGGGAGGTCCCAGATGGGGGCCGGATACATCCACTTCTCGTATTGGCCGGAGACGATGTCACCCAGCGGATCCGAATTCACGCGGCTTCACTCCTTATCGGCGCTGCATCGTGTGCTGTGGTCGCCTAGCATGAGGCTCGCACACTGTGCCGGAACCGAGAGGTTCTCATCATGTCTCCCACTCGCGCACGCGGATTGGCCGCTGCCCTTGGTGCCTCTGCCCTGGCGGGCGCGGCCCTCACTGTGGGGCCGGCCGTCGCGGCAACGCCGCAGACCTCCGTGTTGGCCGAGGTGAATGCCTCTCAGAGCCAGGCCGCGTGCGTGGATCGCGCGATGAAGATGGCGCGCCCGCTCATCGCATCCGTGGCCAAGCCCGGATCAGCGAAAGCTCGCGGAGCAGATCGCGTCCTCGAACGCATTCGCGACCGGTCAACCGCCTGCGTTGATGTGCTCTTCCGACATGGAACGGCTAGCAACCCCGATGCGGGGCTCCTCGTGGGAAATGGGTTCTCCTACAGCGATGCCACGTGTCGTGAAGACCAGGTGTGCGACGGTGGCGACGGCGGAGTTGTCAAGGGAAGCGGTGGCCACGGTCACAACGGTGGTGACGGTGGCAACGCGGGCTGGTACGGCGGAAAGGCAGGCAAGGGCGGCAACGCGGGGAGCGCCTGCGTCGAGGATGGCTGCGGTGGTGGCGATGGTGGCCGAGCCGGGCGCTTCGGTGCGGGTGGCAACGGGGGCAACGGGGCTTATGGCAGCTCAGGTGGCAATGGAGGTGCGGGCGGCCTCCTCATCGGCAACGGCGGCAACGGTGGAAACGGAGGCAACGGCGGTGTGTTGCCCACAATCGTGAATGGTCCCGGCACGACGGCCGTCGGTGCTGGCGGTAATGGCGGTGCTGGATCCCATGGTTCTCGCGCGGGCGCCGGCGGTCATGGCGGCAATGGCGGGACCATCAGCGGTCATGGCGGCAATGGCGGTGCGGGCGGATCTGGCGGTCATGGCCACCATGGAGGGCACGGGCCGACAAGCGGAAGCGCCGGCGGCAACGGTGGCGCGGGTGGCGACGGTGGAAGGGGCGGAGTCGGTGGCAACGCTGGTGCCGCGCTCGGGGCTGGCGTAGACGGCGCCGGGGGCAACGGAGGCGCCGGTGGAACGGGCGGCAACGGCGGCAACGGGGGCAACGCAGGCGTCGGCGGCAATGCGGGAGTCGGTAGCAATGCGGGCGTCAGCGGCAACGGCGGCAACGGTGGTGCCGGTGGAGCAGGCGGCAACGGTGGGGCGGGTGGCCGCGGCAGCTCGGCGGGGAGCCCAGGTCTGGATGGCGCGGGCGGCAACGGCGGCAGCGCGGGACGTTGATCCGGATAGTCCGCACGTGATTGAGGGTGCGTCAGACTCGCGGCGGACCCTGCTCGGCATTTGTCTGACGGTGGGTGGATCTTTCACCGTCATGGCGTCCTTCAACTATGTGCTCACGCCCATGCTCACCGACCTGGGCCTGACTCAAGATCAAGCCAGCATCGCCTTGTCTATACCTCCGATCGCATCGCTCCTGGTCGTCTTCCTCGCGGGGACGCTGGGTGATCGCAGGGGCCATCGCACGGTGATGATCTGGATGTCAGTGGCCTTCATCGTCGGATCTGCGGTCGTGGGGATCGCGCAGGGTCTGCCAGCGGTCGTCGTCGGACTCCTCATCGAAGGTATCGCCGCCACCGCGATCCAGATCATTGGCATCGGCCTGCTGTCGGATCGATTCTCCGATCCCAAGGCGCGTGCTGCGGCCTTCGGCACCTTTGGGATGGTGTCGCCGCTCGTCTGGCTAGCCCTGCCAGTGTTCACCGGCTGGATCGTGGGGGAGGCCTCATGGCGCTGGGTGCCCGTCCTCTGGGTGGGATGCGGGGTGCTCATGCTCGCCGCCACAGTCTTCCTGCTCCCGCGTCCGTCGTTGACCACACCACTCGGCGAGATCGCGACCCCGATCCTCGCGGGTGCCACTGTGGCCGCAGCGGTGCAGTGGCTCAACCGCGTGAGTGATGAGGGCCTCTTTGCACCGGTGACACTTGTGAGCCTCATCATCACGTGCGGCATGGCCATCACCTGCACGATGCTCATGCGACGACTGCCGTCGCCGAATTTTTCGCTGGCTCCGCTGCGGGTGACCAGGGCTCGTTCATTACTCGTCGTCATCATCATCATTCCGCTGATCAACACTATTTTTCTCATGACGATGGCATTTCAATACCTGTATGGACTGTCGGTGCTCCAAACGGCGCTCGTCATGGTCCCCGCACAGGCGGCAGCCATGGTGGGCACGCGCCTGATCGCTGGCCCGCTCATGCGCCGCATCGGAGTGACGAACACGGCTACGGTTTTTTTCGCTGTCCTGTCCGTGGCGATGCTGGGAGTCTTTGCCATCACACCTACGTCCGCACTGTGGGTGCCGATCCTGTACGTCACCGTCTACAACGTCCTGACGGTCGGGGCGTCCATCACGGTCACCAGCGGTGTCCTTACATCGGCTCCGGGTGTGGACTCCGGTCAGCTCAGCGCCTACCGGGGATCAGCGCAATCACTGGGTGTCGTGCTTGCCGTCGTCGTGATGAACACCGCTGTCTTCTCCCTGGGCCGAGCCTTCATGTCCACCGACCTCCAGGCCAATGGGATGTCAGAGGATGACGCGGCAAGCCTCATGGCGGACATGCAGGCCTCCGCAACATCACCGGAGGTCATGAGTCAGTACGCCGTACCCCTGCCGTCGGGTGTTGAAACAACCCAGGTCATGGCTGAGAGCATCGTGGCCGGACTCCACGTCAACGGACTGATCGGTTGCGTCCTTGCCCTCACGTGCGTGGTGTTGATGCGCGTCGGGCGCCGTAGGGCAACCGCTTCGGCCGAGGTCAGATAGCGCAGGCCATATCGGCGCCGCAGCACATGGGCGACTTGATCTTGCCGTGGCCGCCGGGGCACTCCGAGATGCGCACCTCAGCACCGGTATCGGTGATCAGCACGCTGTCGACAAGTGCGGTGTCGCAGGCGCCGCAGGAGGTATTGACTGACATATCGCACGAGGGGCAGTTGTAAAGGGCCATGGCGAAATGCTAGACCCTGGGATCCCCGCCAGCATCCGGGACCGACGAGGGGACTTCACGCAGATCGATCCGGGCCGATGCGAGCTGCTCCGGCAGTCGGGTGACGACGTCACGACGTGGATCGGGCACCTCGAGGTGCGGTCCTCGTGGGAGCGCCCCGAGGGTGCGCAGTCGGGGATCCCCCAGGGCCTGTTCAACCAGGGGCCGGTCTCCTCCGGTCACGACGTACGCCACAGCGGGGGCGGGGAGGATCACTCGCGCGGCGTAGTCCACAGCCGCGTCCACCAGGTTATTGGCCTGGTTGTTTCGACGGCGAGCGAAGCGCTGCTGAGACCAGCCGCCGGCAGCCGAGCGTCCCTGCACGTGGCGCCGTCCGATGTCGCTCGCCTCGATGTGGCCAGCATCGACGATCGCCACGGCGAAGCCGCCCCGTCGGATGAGGATCACGGCGCATCGGGGTGGATGGGCGATGTGGTCGATGAATGACGCCCGGGGTTCGGCGTCGGACAGGTGGATCGGGAACGGGGAATGCACGGTGGCGGAACTGCCATCTGTGCCCACCAGCGACACAGTGCCCCCCGCCTGATGTTCGTGAGCCGCGTGACGATCGATGAATCCTGTGATCCAGCGGTCGAGTCGGGTGGCGGGGACCCAGACAGTACGGGCGGACACGGATCCCTGACGCATCCTGTCAACGTACCCGCCGGGCGAGTCGGACTGAAACCCCGAATGTGCGACGCGCTGTCGAAGACTGCACACTGATCACCATGGCTGAGGCGTACAACGTGCTGGGGGACCCGCTCGAGGAGTGTGGTCGCGACCCTCTCACCGGGTTCTATCGGGATGGATGCTGCTCGACCGGGACGGATGATCTCGGTTCCCACACGGTGTGCGCGGTGGTCACGGAGGGCTTCCTCGAGCATCAGCGTGCAGTCGGCAACGACTTGATCACCGCGCGGCCGGAGTACCGCTTCCCCGGCCTCAAGCCGGGTGATCGGTGGTGTGTGTGTGCGAGCAGGTGGCTGCAGGCCTATGCGGATGGGGCTGCGTCTCCCGTCGTTCTCGCGTCGACGAACGCCGCCGCCTTGCGTATCGTCCCGCTGGAAGCACTTCGCGAGCACGCGGTGGACGTCCCGCTGTCGCCAGAGGGTCTGAGCGATTAATGGATCGGTGCTGGCAGAGTCAGTCCCGAGCGTCGTAGGCTCCGCACATGACACAGGTATCCATCGTCGGAGTCGCCGATTCTGTTGCCCAGGCGCGGCAGCGCTACGCCGAGCGCAGGCCGGTGGCGGCGCGGATGCACGCGGAGGCATGCGAGGTCATGCCGGGTGGCAACACGCGCACCGTGCTCTTCCACGGGCCGTTCCCGCTGCGGATCGCCCGAGGGTGGGCCCAGCGGGTCGTGGACGTTGATGGCTACGAGTACGTCGACATGCTGGGGGAGTACACCGCCGGCCTCTACGGACACAGCCAGCCGGCAATTCAGGCTGCGGTGCGCCAGGCGCTGGACGATGGGTTGAGCCTTGCCGCGCACAATGTCTACGAGGGGCGACTTGCGCGTCTGCTTGTCGATCGATTCCCCGGATTGGAACTCGTGCGGTTCACCAACTCCGGCACCGAGGCCAATCTCATGGCCCTGTCCCTTGCCCGTGTCGTGACCGGTCGCCCGGCGATCGCCGTGGCTCGGGGTGGGTATCACGGAGGCCTGCTCTATTACGGCGGAGGAGGTTCACCCATCAACGCGCCGTACGACGCGGTGGTGTTCGAGTACAACGATGTTGCAGGGGCCCGGGACCTCATCCGGACGCACGGACATCGACTTGCCGCGGTCATCATCGAGCCTGTCCTCGGATCAGGTGGTGTCATCCCAGCGGAGCGTGAATTCCTCACCATGTTGAGGGAGGAGTCGACGGCCGCCGGAGCACTCCTCGTCGTCGATGAAGTCATGACCTCGCGGTTGTCACCGCAGGGTGCGTGCGTGCTCTACGACGTTGCACCGGACCTGCTGACCCTGGGGAAGTATCTCGGTGGCGGCCTGTCCTTTGGCGCTTTTGGCGGTCGTGCTGACCTCATGCGCCGATTCGACCCCACGGCACCGGATGCCTTGCCTCACGCCGGAACCTTCAACAACAACGTGCTCACCATGGCCGCTGGGATCGCCGGGCTGACCGAGGTGTTATCCGATGAGGTAGTCCTGTCACTGAACTCCCGCGGTGAGCGATTGCGTCGAGCGCTCAACGATGTCCTCGTCCGCTACGGATGGTGTGCCACCGGTGTCGGATCCATGGTGGGCATCCATCCGCTGCCGGGCCCCATCCGATCAGCTCACGATCTGGCGGGCGCTGAGGACCTTCGTCGGGAATTGCTGTTCTTTGACCTGCTGGAGCGCGGTTGGTACATCGCGCGCCGTGGATTCATTGCACTGAGCATTGAGGTGACCGACGCTGATGTGGATGGCTTCGTCGAGGCCGTAGTCGACATTATGCGCGATCGCCCCGAACTCAGCGTGTAGTCAGGCCCGGCCACCTCCTTGCACGCGAGCGCGTCACGGGTGCGTGGAAAGATCCCAATCCACGGGATCGGCGCCTAATTCCTCCAGGAGTTGGTTCGCACGGCTGAAGGGCCGGGAGCCAAAGAATCCTCGATCGGCAGACATCGGGCTGGGATGCGCCGTCGCGATGATGGGGGTGTCGCCGAGCAGGGGAGTGAGGGACTGTGCGTCGCGCCCCCACAGGACAGCGACCAGGGGTGCGTCGATGCGGTCGACGAGTCCGCGGATGGCGGCCTCGGTGATCTGCTCCCACCCCTTGCCTCGATGGCTGCCGGATTCACCGGCCTGCACGGTAAGGACTCGATTGAGCAGCATGACTCCCTGGGCGCACCATGGTGATAGGTCCCCATGGGGGGGTCGCTCGACATGGAGGTCGTCGACAAGTTCGCGGTAGATGTTTTGCAGGCTGCGGGGGAGTGGGCGGACATCGGGTGCGACGGCGAAGGACATCCCGATGGGATGCCCCGGGGTCGGATAGGGATCCTGGCCCACGATGAGGACGCGGACGTCGTCGATTGGTGTCGCGAAGGCACGGAGGATGACATCGCCCGCGGGCAGCCATGGGCGCCCCGCAGCACCCTCGGCGCGCAGGAAGTCGCCGAGCGCGGTGAGGGTCTCGCGCTGCCCCTCGAGCACGGGCACCCACGTGGGGTGAACGAGATCCTCCAGGGACTGAGCCACGGCATGACCGTATCCGCCCACGCCCACCGATGGAGGGGATAGCGTGCGGGGAATGTCGACGGCGCCCCTGCATCGCAACCCCGCGTGGTTCGGAGCCGTCATGGCCACGTCGGCCCTCTCGGTCGCCTTCCTGCAGCAGTCGGACTACATCGGCGGTGCGACCTTCGTGGCCATTGCGGATGGGCTCCTGGTCCTGGCAACCGTCCTCGCGATCGGCCTCACGCCGCTCTATCTCATCCGCGCGCGCAACCGGGAGGCACTCACCGCCGAGCTCGCAGACCCCACGCAGGGCGCCATGCTCGCGACCTTCCCTGCGGGCATCCTCGTGTACGCCGCGGCGTGGGGCACCGTGGGCGCGGGATGGCTCGACGCCGACCTGGCCTTGACGGTGAGCGCGGTGCTCCTCGTCATCGGAGCAGGGCTCGGCATTGGCCTGAGCGTGGTCTGGGCGTCACTGCAGTCGGGTGAGCAGCTCGATCTGGTGGACGTCAACGGTGGGTGGCTGATTCCCGTCGTCATGAACCTCATCGCTCCGTTGTCGATCGCGCCGCTGATCGTGGCGTATCCCGACCAGGCGACCTGGCTGCTCATGATCGGCCTGGCCTTCTACGGCATCGGCATTCTTCTCTTCATCCCGATGTTCGCGCTGCTCGTCGCCCGGCTTGCGCTGCGCCCGCCCGTGCCCAACACGATGCAGCCGACGCTGTGGATCCCCCTCGCACCCGCGGGACTCATGGGCCTCTCCCTGCTGCGGCTCATGCAAGCGGGAGCCATCGTCGCGTGGCGCTCCGCCGCCGCTGTCCTGCGCGCCCTGCGTCCTGCGTAGGCTCACGGCATGGGTCACGATCTCCTACCGCCTGCGCCGCTCCGACTGTCGGGGGAGGCCCTGCCGATGGTCGGCCCTGCCCGCATCTACGTGTGTGGCGTCACGCCGTACGACGTGACGCACGTCGGCCACGCCGCCACCTTTGTATGGGTGGATGCGCTGGTCCGCACCCTGCGTCATGCCAATCTCGCACCGATCGTCACGCGCAACATCACCGACGTTGACGACGTGCTCACGGAAGCAGCGCGCCGGGCGGGATCGCCCTATGACGAGTTTGCTGCGATACACCAGTACGACTTCGAGCACGACATGTCTGCCCTGGGTGTACGCCGTCCCGACCATGAGCCGCGTGCCCATCAGCACATCGGTGATGTGGTCCGCCTCGCGCAGGCACTGCTGGATCGGGGTGCGGCGTACGAGGTGGCCGGCACGGTCTACTTCCGAGGACAGTCCGTCCTGCGGGACTGTGGACTCTCAGAGTCCGCGGGGCTCGCGGCGCTCCAGGAGTTCGGCGAAGATCCCTTGGACTCAGCCAAGGAGCATCCGGGTGACGTGCCTGTGTGGCGCGCCTCGCGCGCCAGCGATCCTGCGTGGCCGAGCCCCTGGGGACAGGGCCGACCGGGTTGGCACGCCGAATGCTCCGCGATGGTCCTGTCGACGTATGGCGCGAGCGTGGATATCCACGCCGGTGGGGCGGACCTTGCCTTCCCCCACCACGCCTACGAAGCGGCGCAGGCCGAGGCCGCCACCGGGGTGCGGCCCTTCGCGCGCGCCTGGATGCGGGTCGGCACGGTGCGCATCGGCGGGGAGAAGATGGCCAAGTCCACCGGCAACCTCGTGCTCGTGTCGGATCTACTGCGCGACTACCGCGGAGCGGCGCTCCGGTTGATGATCCTGGACAGGCCCTGGTGGCAGGAGTGGGACTTTGACTCCTCCCTCCTGGATGCCGCAGAGGGACGACTCGATGCATTGCACTCCGCAGCCGGTCGACGAGATGACGATGCGATCGCGGAAGAGCAGGTGATGAAGCACCTGCTCAATGACGTTGATGTGGTCAGCGCCATGGGTGTTGCTGTGGAGTCCGGTGGTCGCGCCGCCCGGGTCCTGGTGCGAGTCCTGGGACTCTCCTGACCATCGAGTGGTCTCAACTGCCCGTGTGATGCAGTAGAGTGGGGTCATCTTCTCCATCTGGAGTTGACTCTTCGCGAGGCACGTACCTCATGCGGAGAGATCCCATGAGGTCATATTGACCTCGCGCGACGCGTGTCACTCACAACGGCAGGTTCGCGATCCACTGCCGGAAGGTTCACGCATGTCTGCTCTACCTATTGATACGTCCTTACCCACCCATGGGGCAATCGCCTCAGCCGATGGTGATGCCATCGGACACGGTGATATCGCACCGCGCTTTGCCGACTGTGGCCTGCCCACAGAGTTGGTCACCACATTGGCCCAGCAGGGTCTCCATGAGGCGTTCCCCATCCAGGCGGCCACCCTGCCTGATTCCCTCGCGGGTCGAGACATCCTCGGCAAGGGGCGCACAGGTTCGGGCAAGACCCTCGCCTTCGCCCTTCCGATGGTCACGCGACTCGCCGAGACACGACAGCGTCGAGTGCCGGGCCATCCGCGCGGTCTCGTGCTCGTGCCGACGCGCGAACTCGCTACCCAGGTGGCTGCCGTGCTCACTCCACTCGCCGAGGCTCTCGGGATGAGAGTGACGACCATCTTCGGTGGGGCGCCCTATGGCCCTCAGCGCAAGGCTCTGGCCGACGGTGTCGAGATCATCGTTGCCTGTCCCGGGCGTCTCCTTGACCATCTCGACACGGGCACGGTGAATCTTGACTCCGTGTCCGTCACGGTGATCGACGAGGCCGACCATATGGCGGATCAGGGCTTCCTGCCCGTCGTCCGACGCATTTTGAAGGCCACTCCCGTGTCCGGTCAACGCATGCTCTTCTCCGCGACGCTCGAAGGCGGCGTGGGTGCGCTCGTGGATGCATTCCTGGACAAGCCGGTATCCCACGTGGCGCAGGCCGAATCACCCACCCTGCTCGAGCACCGCGTTGTCGTCGTTCGGGAATCCGATCGGGTGGCCACGGTTGCCTCGATGGCACGCAAGGAGCGGGTCGTGGTCTTCACCCGGACGAAGCGTCGGGCCCAGCGCATGGCGCGTGATCTCAAGGCAGCGGGGGTGCGTGCAGTCGACCTGCACGGTGACCTCCCGCACAACCGGCGCCAGCGCCACCTCGATGACTTCAGTCGCGGATCCGCCACCGCTCTTGTGGCGACGGATATCGCAGCGCGCGGCATCCATGTCGATGATGTCCCCCTGGTTGTCCACGCGGATCCACCCGTTGAGCACAAGGCCTACGTGCACCGCTCGGGCCGCACCGCCCGAGCTGGCGCGGCCGGTCAGGTCGTCACCGTCACCTCACTCGAGCAGGTAGAGCACGTGCGCTCACTGCTGAACAAAGCGGGTGTGACCGCGACCTGGGAGGGGATCGCCGTGCCGGAGGCCGTGTCAGCACCTCGCGCTGCGACACGCTCGGGTGGACGCCCCGGTGGGGCGCGGCAGCGTCGTCACCGTGCATCTCGTCATCCGGCCTGACTCGGCGGCCGGCCTGACTCGCCATCCGGCCTGACTAATCTGGGGCAATGACATCGAGCCGTGAGGATCGTCGTGGGGAAATCCTGGCGGCGGCCTCGCGGCTTTTTGGGCGAGACGGCTTCCACGGCGTATCCATCGATGAGTTGGGTGCGGCCGTAGGGCTCTCCGGTCCCGCGCTCTATCGCTACTTCCCGGGGAAGGAAGCGATCCTTTCTGCGATGCTGATCGACATCAGCCAGCGACTCCTCGATGGTGGTCGCCAGCGAGCAGGCTCCCTCGAGGGTCTCGTCGAATTCCATATTGACTTTGCCCTTGATGAGCCCGATCTCATCGATGTGCAGGCCCGTGATCTCGCGGTGATCCCCGAGGATGATCGACGTACGGTGCGCCGATGCCAGGCGCAGTACGTTGACCTGTGGGTGCGCGCCCTTGTGGCCCGACGCCCGGGCATGAACCCCGACCGAGGCCGGGCCGCCGTACACGCAACCTTCGGGTTGATCAACTCCACACCGCACAGCGCCCGGTTGTCCCGTCCGGACATGGCAACCCTGCTGCGCGGGATGGCGCTCGCCGCCCTTGCCGATGCTCCCGTGGGCCGGTAGAGTGAACGATCGTTAACATCCAGGCCGTGCGCGGGGAATCGGAGGAGTCGTGACGGGTCGCTCGGACTTCGAACCGCTCCTGGCGGATCTCGCTGATCGGCGTGCCCGCGTCCTGATGGGTGGTCCCCCTGCCTCACGTGAGCGCCACATCGAGCGAGGGAAGTTGCTCCCGCGTGATCGGGTCGAC
>ERZ888423.245-NODE-245-length-58171-cov-9.345688_pt1 | contig 58171 bp, 45 predicted proteins | sample MGYA00520523_ERZ888423 | MGnify/ENA primary metagenome ERZ888423 (study PRJEB32303, sample SAMEA104408611) | aquatic metagenome | biome: Brackish water; feature: Pelagic; material: water | place: Baltic Sea | collected 2014-06-08T10:24:00 | depth 30,27 m ... | reverse complement strand
GATTGTCAAGGTACTGCTGTTCTTATTGGGAACGTGTATCGCATTGGTCTTGGTCATTGTGCTCAGTGATGCTGCAGTGGAATACAATGCTAAAGACAGGCTCTTCTTTCAATTGGAGAAGGTGCCGCATAATAAAGTGGGATTGCTTTTGGGCACATCCAAATACAGCACCAGCGGTAAAAATCTGTTCTACCTAGGCCGTATTAAGGCAGCGGTAGATCTCTTTAACGCAGGGAAAATCGACTACATCCTCATCAGTGGAGATAATGCCACAGAGTCCTATAATGAGCCGAAGCAATTCAGGAAAGACCTTATAAATTTAGGAGTTCCCTCTGAAAAAATCATTCTGGACTATGCTGGGTTCAGAACATTGGATTCTGTGGTACGGTCCAAGGAAGTGTTCCAAGAAAAGAAACTCACTATCATATCTCAGCAATTTCATATTGAGCGTGCCATTTTCATTGCTGATGCAAAAGGACTGGAGGCAATAGGATTTTGTGCACGAGATGTAGAAGGTCCAAGAGGCATAAACACCAAGATAAGGGAGCGCCTAGCACGTGTCCAGATGTTATTGGACCTAGCGCTTGGAACCGAACCCAAGTTCCTAGGAGACCCTATTCCTATTGGCGATCAATAAAAAAATCCCGACACTGGCAAGCAGTATCGGGATCACATTCTTCAAGAAGAAATGATGATTACATCATTCCGCCCATTCCACCACCCATAGAAGGCATAGAAGGAGAATCTTCTTCGATATCAGAAACTACTGCCTCTGTAGTCAAGAGCATACCAGCAATAGAAGCTGCGTTCTCTAGAGCCACACGAGTCACTTTAGTAGGGTCTATAACTCCTGCCTTGTAAAGATTTTCAAAAACATCAGTCAACGCGTTGTAACCGAAATCTCCTTTTCCTTCACGCACTCTTTGTACAACCACTGAACCTTCACCTCCAGCATTCGCAACGATTTGACGAAGAGGTTCTTCAACCGCTCTTCGAACAATAGCGATTCCTGTATCTTGATCAGCATTATCTCCTTTAAGCTCATCCAGAGCAGACATCGCGCGGATATAAGCTACACCTCCACCAGGAACGATTCCTTCTTCGACAGCTGCACGTGTTGCGTGCAATGCATCATCTACTCGGTCCTTCTTCTCTTTCATCTCTACCTCAGTAGCAGCTCCTACATACAGGACGGCAACACCACCGGCTAGCTTAGCAAGACGCTCTTGTAGCTTCTCACGATCGTAGTCAGATGTAGTGCTTTCCATTTGCGCTTTGATTTGCTTCACTCGCGCTTGGATGTTCTTTTTCTCACCAGCACCGTTCACGATGATGGTGTTATCCTTATCGATGGTCACTTTTTCACACGTACCTAGATCATCTAGGGTAGCGTCTTCCAACTTCCTTCCTTGCTCTTCAGAGACTACCGTACCACCGGTTAAGATGGCGAGGTCTTCAAGCATAGCTTTTCTACGGTCACCGAAACCTGGAGCCTTCACAGCTGCCACTTTTAAGCTTCCACGAAGTCTGTTTACTACCAAGGTAGCTAGAGCTTCACCTTCAACATCCTCAGCAATAATCAACAATGGACGACCGCTTTGAGCTGACTTCTCCAATACTGGAAGCAAGTCCTTCATGCTGCTCACTTTCTTATCATAAATGAGGATCAATGGATTCTCCAACTCAGTAATCATCTTCTCAGAATTGGTTACGAAATAAGGAGAAAGATAACCTCTATCGAACTGCATTCCTTCTACAATCTCAACCGTAGTCTCAGTTCCTTTAGCCTCTTCTACAGTGATCACACCTTCTTTCTTCACCTTAGCCATAGCCTCAGCGATAAGTGTGCCTATAGCATGGTCATTGTTCGCAGAGATAGTAGCTACTTGCTTAATTTTCTCATTGTCATCACCTACTTCTATAGAGATTTTATGAAGATTCGCAACGACAGCAGCAACTGCTTTGTCGATACCTCTCTTAAGATCCATAGGATTAGCTCCAGCAGCTACATTCTTCAATCCACTAGTAACAATGGCTTGAGCTAATACAGTAGCGGTTGTAGTTCCGTCTCCTGCGTTGTCAGCTGTTTTGCTTGCCACTTCTTTCACCATCTGGGCACCCATGTTCTCGATAGGATCCTTCAATTCGATTTCCTTTGCAACAGAAACTCCATCCTTAGTGATCATCGGAGCTCCGAATTTCTTGTCCAAGATGACATTCCTGCCCTTAGGTCCTAGCGTCACTTTCACTGCATTAGCAAGTGCATCGACCCCTTTCTTTAGTTTGTCGCGGGCTGCGACATCAAATGTTATTTCTTTAGCCATTGTTGTACTATTTTGATGCTTTAATTCTAATCTCAATTCAGACTACCGCGAAGATGTCTGACTCCCTCATGATGAGGTATTCTTTCCCTTCCACATTGATCTCAGTACCAGAGTACTTTCCATAAAGGATGCTATCTCCAGCTTTCACTGTCATGGGTTCATCTTTTTTACCATTTCCAACGGCTATTACTTTACCTCTCTGAGGCTTTTCTTTAGCTGTATCTGGGATAATGATACCTCCAGCGGTCTTTTCTTCGGCTGCTGCTGGTTCTACCAACACTCTATCCGCAAGTGGTTTTACGTTGACTGACATTGTAATTCGATTTTTATGGATTAAAACTGATTTCTTGCTCCTGCAGTGCAGGGACTCAATCGGCTTTAGGCAGATTTTATGCCAATCGCATTCTCAGACATAAGGGCATAAAAAATGTCAGTTTGTAGTGACAAACTGACATTTTCATTTATTTCTTAATGGCTTATTGAGGAAGTTCCTCGGTCGCATCGTCAGTTCCTGTTGCAGCTCCCGGAGCTCCTTCAGTTGGCACAGCTGGCTGATACAATTCCGCATCTCCAGGAAGCTTTTCTATGTCAGAACCTCCTGTAATGTCAGACATCACAGCAGTTGATGCAAGACATAGGATTACTAATCCAATGGCCAATCCCCAAGTGGCTTTTTCTAGGAAGTCAGAGGTACGTTTAACTCCTCCTATCTGGTTCACATTTCCAAATCCTGAGCCTAGCCCTCCACCCTTTGGGTTTTGGATAAGAACGATTAATCCTAGAAGGATAGATACAATGACGATAAGTACGGTGATGAAGATCATTTCTTATTTGCCTTTTTTTGATTGCAATTCACGCACTTTTTCAATGCGGCCTGCAAAGTAAGTGCTTTTCTCAGGATAATTCAACTTCAATTGCTCATACGCTCTGATTGCCTTGTCGAAGTTCCCTTGATTCATGTAAATACGGGCTAATGTGTCACTCACCATTCCGTCTTGATCATCTAAGCTCTTCTTGGCCATTTTACCTGCATCGAAGAACTCCTTCTTCTCTGTTTTTTCCTTGTGTAGAAAGCGATGAATCAAGTCTGATTGACCTTCATTCCGCAAGGATTTCGGTTCTTCTTCATGATCATTACCAGAACTTTGAACAAAATCCAAGAAGCTCTTTACCTCTTTTTGAACCTTCTTTTGTTTTGGCATTTCCTCAGCCTCGACTGCTTTTTCTTCCTTCTCTTCAATTGAGTCGTCAGTCATAAATTCAGAGACTTCTTTCTCAAGACTACTCAAAACCGCTTCAGTTATGTATTGCTTTTCTAATTCAGGCGCAGCTCTCTTCGAAGTCTTATGCTTGCCCTCAATCGTCAGCTCCTTTGACTCTATAGTAGCTTTAGGTTTTTCAGGAAGTGGAGCTTCAAGTAATTCACGCAAGATTTTGCGATCAGGCAGATGAGCAGCTGCGAGGTCCAAGGATGCTTCTAACCCTAAATCCTCTGTGTGCTTCAATACTTTCAAATGCATCAAGCGCACGAGATGACTAGCTGGAAAAGACATTAATAAATCTTCAGCTTCCTGAATATGGCGCTTCTCTGGGAAGAGACTGCCATCCATGATTCCTATGAATTCTTGCCTAGTCACCAGTCTCCTAAAGTTTGATCATACATATCCTGAAGAATCTTCGTATTGATGGCCGTCACCAAGTCCGATTCTACGCTGGAAAAATCTGCGCTGGCTTCGAAATCTTCGAATTGTCTTAGTGTCAATTCCTTGTCTTTTTCAGGCTCAATTCTATTGAAAAAACGCACTTTCACTTCGACATTCAGCCTGTTTCTGCTGCTCACTTCATTTCCCGTGACCGCGACTGGTTGCACATCATAGCGCGTAATCTCTCCTTCATAATGAAGATCCCCGTCAGAACTCGTGAGTTTTAGTCTACTTTGACTCAATAATAAATCTCTATAGGCTTCAGAAATTTGCTGCCCATAGTTTGGATTAGCTAGAGGAGCTGTAACTACGAAATAATCAACTGAGAACGTATTGGCCTCTGGGGGTACACTTCCTCCATTGAAAGAATAGCGCAAATTACATGAACTCATAAGCAGAAGGATTGATATTCCAAGAAGGATATTCTTCATGCGATATCGTATTCTTTAATCTTGCGATACAAGGTCCGTTCTGATATGCCTAGCTCCTCAGCGGCTTTCTTCCTACGGTTATTATTTTTCTCCAAGGCCTTGATGATAAGCTCTTTCTCTTTATCGGCTATGGATAAAGACTCCTCTACCTCTTCATGTGCTTGAAAATGTTCTTCATGATCTGCAGAATTCTGAACAATCTCATACTCTAAAGATTCATTCTTTGGGATTTCCTCATAGCGCTTCGGCATCACTTCCATGTCCTTTGTGATGTTCTTCACGAAGGCCTCATTCTCATCAGAAAGACTAATGGAACTATTCCTGTTCATCAGATCAGCCACGAGCCCTTTTAGCTGAGCCATATCACTTTTCATGTCGAAAAGAACCTTATACAGAATCTCCCTTTCTGACATGTCAGCGGTATTCTGATTCTTATCTATGACCGCAGGAAGCTTGCTTCCTTCCCTTGGAAGATATTTCATCAAGGTCTGAATATCGATGTTCCTACTTTTCTCAATAACCGACATCTGCTCCGTCAAATTCTTCAACTGACGAATATTTCCTGGCCAATCATGCAGCGCCATATAGCGCTGTGATTCTTCATCTAAGAAAATAGGAGGCATGCGATATTTGTCAGAGAAGTCCACTGCGAATTTTCTGAAGATCAACAGAATGTCCTCTTTTCTTTTTCTCAATGGCGGCAGAAGGATGGGCACCGTATTCAATCTATAGTACAGATCCTCTCTGAATTTGCCTCTCTCTATCTCTGTTTGAAGATCTTTATTAGTAGCAGCTACTATACGCACATCCGTCTTGAGGATTTTTGAAGACCCCACTTTGATGAACTCACCAGTCTCTAATACGCGAAGCAGTCGAACCTGTGTCTGTAGCGGCATTTCAGCAATCTCATCCAAGAATACTGTACCACCATCTGCCACCTCGAAATATCCTTTTCTGCTTTCCGAAGCACCTGTGAATGATCCTTTCTCATGCCCGAAAAATTCAGAGTCTATAGTACCTTCAGGTATCGCACCACAGTTCACCGCTATGTACTTGTTATGTTTCCTGTGACTCAAGTTATGAATGATTTGAGGCATCACCTCCTTTCCTGTTCCACTTTCACCATTGATTAATACGGAAATATCCGTAGGAGCAACTTGCACAGCCACTTCTATAGCTCTGTTCAAGGCCGGGCTATTGCCTATAATCGCAAATCTCTGTTTTACTGATTGAATCTCCATACTACTTCACTATCGTTCCTATCAATGTTCCTCCTGTACAATCAGTGATGTGCACATTTACATACTCTCCTGCTGAATATTCTTCCCTATCGAAAACTACCACCATATTCTCAGTATTTCTGCCGTAAAATTGTTCTGTAGAGCGCTTAGACTCCCCCTCTATCAGCACTTTACACGTCTCACCTACCATCGCTTGATTTAACTCCTGACTGTGTTCTCGTTGAAGCCTAATAATCTCAGCTAGTCTGCGCTTTTTAGTCTCTTCAGGAATATCATCTTCGAACTTTCTTTCAGCCAAGGTCTTAGGTCGTTCGCTGTAGGTATACATATAAGCAAAATGAAACTTGACCTCTTTCAACAAACTCAAGGTATCCTTATGATCATCTTCGCTTTCACCACAGAACCCTGTAATGATATCAGTAGATATACCCGCGCTAGGTAGATGTGTTTTAATGGCCTTGATTCTATCAAGATACCATTCACGTGAATAGCCTCTGTTCATCCGTTTCAATACTTCCGTATTTCCAGACTGAACAGGTAAATGCACATAATCGCATATATTCTCTTGGCTCGCCATGACCCTTAAGACTTTGTCAGACATATCCTTCGGATGCGAAGTAGAAAATCGTACCCGTAACAAAGGATCTACTTCAGCGACCATAGAAAGTAGATCAGCAAAATCAGCAGCAGCCTTTTCAGCATCCACTTTTTTCTCATCGCGGGTGAGATTCCATCGATAGGAATCCACATTCTGCCCAAGCAGCGTAACCTCTCTATATCCTTGTTCAAAGAGATACTTAGCTTCATGAACTATAGTCTCAGGATCACGACTGCGCTCACGTCCTCGTGTGAAGGGAACTACACAGAAACTGCACATGTTATCACATCCGCGCATGATAGAGATGTATGCCGTAACGCCATTTGAGTTCAGTCGAATTGGGCTAACATCGGCATACGTCTCTTCTCTAGAGAGCAACACATTCACGGCACGAGTACCATCTTCTGCTTGACCGACCAAAGAAGGTAAATCACGGTATGCATCAGGCCCAACAACCAGATCCACGACTTTCTCTTCTTCGAGTAATTGTGATTTCAGCCGTTCAGCCATACAGCCTAAAATGCCGATTACCATTCCTGGTTTATGTCTCTTGATGGAATTAAAATACTCTATTCGCTTACGCACTCTTACTTCAGCGTTATCTCTTATAGAGCAGGTGTTCAGTAGAACAACGTCAGCCTGAGAATCATCTTGAGTGGTCACATAACCAGCGTCTTGAAGAATAGACGCCACAATTTCAGAATCGGCAAAGTTCATGGCGCAGCCGTAACTTTCAAGGAACAATTTTTTGCCCACCGAACCTGAAGGGATGTTCATTACTTCGCCTTGCCTTTCCTCTATGATCTCTTTCTCCATCTTAATTACGCCCCTATCCCTAAAAGATGGGGCTGCAAAGGTAGTGGATCTATGCCATTATATGACAATGTGTCAGCCCCTTCTTTACTTAAATACAAAGTATTTATATGACAAATACAAATCTAAGGGTTAACAAGAAATTCTATACCATATAAAGAGATAAGAAAACCATAGCTTTATTTGCAGCCCGAAAGGACCATAGATTTCTATTTTATTGAATACGATCAAAAAAAGAATATGACAAAGAACCTCGTTATAGTGGAGTCTCCTGCTAAGGCAAAGACAATAGAGAAATACCTCGGAAAAGACTTTACCGTCAAGTCGAGCTATGGGCACGTAAGAGACCTGAAAGACAAGGAACTGAGTATTGACATCGAAAATGGCTTCGAACCCACGTACGTAGTCAGCTCAGATAAGAAAAAAGTTATCGATGAGCTCTTGAAACTCTCTAAGAAAGCTGAAATGGTTTGGCTAGCAACGGATGAGGACCGCGAAGGAGAAGCTATTTCTTGGCATTTGGAAGCGGCATTGAATCTGACTGAAGCCAATACAAAGCGAATCACATTTAACGAGATTACGAAGTCAGCCATCTTGAAAGCCATTGAGAATCCTAGGCAAATAGACCGTGCCTTAGTAGATGCTCAGCAAGCCCGTAGGGTATTGGATCGTCTAGTAGGATTCGAGCTGAGCCCAGTGCTTTGGAGAAAAGTAAAGCCTAGTCTCTCAGCAGGTCGTGTACAGTCTGTATCTGTTCGACTTATTGTTGAGCGTGAAAAAGAAATCATGGCGTTCGTGCCTGTTGGATCGTTCAAAGTAAGCGCAGAGTTCACCATTGAAGGAAAAGTTTTAAAAGCTGACCTTCCAGAGCGTTTTGAAACTAAAGCCGAGGCCATGGCATTCTTGAAATCTTGCCTTGGAGCTGAGTTCAGTGTTAAGGATACTGAAGTAAAGCCAGGAAAAAGAAGTGCAGCTGCTCCATTCACTACCTCTACGTTGCAGCAAGAAGCATCAAGAAAACTTGGTTTTCCAGTAGGATTGACTATGAGTAAAGCTCAGAAACTATATGAAGCTGGACACATCACATACATGAGAACTGACTCTGTGAACTTGTCTGATCTTGCCTTGGCGCAGAACAAGGAGATGATCTTGAAAGAATTCGGAGAAGAATACGTGAGCATCAGAAAGTATGCAAATAAGAACAAGAACGCACAAGAAGCGCACGAAGCCATTCGTCCTTCAGACATGATGGTGAAGAGTACAGGGAATAAGGACTTAGATCGCCTTTATGAATTAATCTGGAAACGCACCATCGCTTCTCAGATGAGCGATGCGCAGATGGAGAAGACCGTCATCCATATCTCGATAAGCAATAACAAGCGCAGCCTTCAGGCCACGGGTGAAGTCATCAAATTTGATGGCTTCCTTAAAGTGTACATGGAGAGCAGTGATGATGATGATTCAGAAGAGCAGAAAGGAGTATTGCCAGCTGTAACGATAGGTCAAGTGCTTGATTTCAGAGAAATGGAAGCCTTGCAACGTTATACGAAGCACGCTCCTAGATACACAGAAGCGAGCCTTGTAAAGAAATTAGAGGAACTAGGAATAGGAAGACCGTCCACCTTCGCTCCTACCATCAGCACTATTCAGAAGCGTGGTTATGTGGAGAAAACTTCCAAAGAAGGAAATCCATTAGATCATGACCTACTTATCTTGAAAGATGAAGCAATCAAAGAATCGATTAAGACGGAAATCAATGGAGCGGAGAAAAACAAGCTTTTCCCAACAGACATTGGAGTTGTAGTAAACGACTTCTTGGTCGAGAATTTCGAGCGTGTCCTTAGCTATAATTTCACAGCTGATGTAGAGCAACAGTTTGACGACATCGCTAACGGAGATTTGAAGTGGCAGGATATGATTTCCAAGTTCTACAAGCCATTCCATGAGAACATCGAGACTACGTTAAAAGATAGTGAGAAGGCAACAGGGGAGCGAATACTAGGAATAGATGAAGCAAGTGGGAAAGAGATCATCTCGCGCATAGGACGATATGGACCTATGATTCAAATAGGAAGAGTAGAAGATGAGGAAAAACCTCGTTTCGCGTCACTGAGGCCTGAGCAGAGCATTCAGACGATTACTTTGGAAGAAGCCATCAAACTATTTGATCTACCAAGAACATTAGGTACAAGTGGTGAAGAAGATATTGTAGCTGCCGTAGGAAGATTTGGACCCTATGTGAGAGTAGGAAAGACATTTGTCTCTTTGCCAAAGGATGTAGATTATGATGTGTACGACATCAGCTTGGCTCAAGCCCTTGAATTATATGAAGCCAAGAAAATTGCTGATGTAAATAAGTTCATCAAGACTTTTGATGAAAATCCTGATATTCAAGTGTTGAATGGAAGGTTCGGCCCTTATATAAAAGCCGGAAAAAAGAACGTGAAGATTCCCAAAGGAACTGAGCCAGCGAGTTTGACATTAGAACAATGTCTTGAATTGGCAGCAGCCGCGCCTGAAAAGAAAGCAAGAGGAAAGAAGAAAAAATGAGCGACCTGAGCATCTATATCGATCCGTTTAAAAAAGCTGAAGAGTTACGTGCTCGTTCAGGAACTGGATCTATTGGACAAATGATTAAGCTCTTCAGCGGAAAGGATGAAGAGCTGAAGGGCATGAACTTAGCACTCATAGGAGTGAATGAAGGAAGACAGAGTCTAGCTAATGAAGGCTGCTGTGCTGGGGCTGGGGCCATTCGTGAAAAGCTCTATCAACTTTATCATGAAGCTGAAAACCTGAAGATTATTGACCTCGGAGATATACGACCAGGACATAGCTTAGAGGACACGCTATTCGCGCTCGAGATGACAACCTCTTTTCTTATTGAGCGAAACATCATCCCTATTGTTGTTGGAGGTCCTGATCACTGCAGCTTGGCATTATACAAGGCCTACTGCAAATTAGAACGCATGTGCAACATATTACATGTGGACCCAGTGTTTGATTTAGGTGATGTAGATCAAGAGTTAGATTCTTCGAATCACCTTAGCAAACTCATTCTTCATAAGCCAGGATTCCTTTTTGATTATACCAATTTGGCTTTCCAATCATACTTGGTCAATGCAGAGATGTCTAAAGTGATGAAGAAAATGCTCTTCAATACACAACGACTGGGCGAAGTAAATTCTAGTGTATTGTCCGCAGAGCCCTTGGTCCGCAATGCAGACCTTTTCACTGTAGACATGAGATCAGTGAGACAAAGTGATTCTCCTGGGCATGCGTTCCCATTGCCTAATGGTTTGTATGGAGAACAACTGTGTCAGCTTGCCTCTTATGCAGGGACTAATGATCGCTTAACCTGCTTGGGATTCTTTGAGTTCAACCCAAGTTATGATGACAGAGGACAATCGGCTCAGTTGATTGCTCAGGCTATATGGTGCTTCATAGATGGATTCAGCAGAAGACAAAGGGAAGATGTAAATCTTGACTCCACTCAATTTACGCGCTATCGCCTAAATACGAAAGAAGATCATGAGTTGATTTTCTATAAGAGCAACATCACAGAACGCTGGTGGTTAGAGGTTCCTTACCCTCCTTCTGACAGCAATAGATTTAAAAGAGCACATATACTACCTTGTTCTTATGAGGACTATCTGGCAGCCTGTGATCATGAATTACCTGAGATATGGCTGCAGACGTATCAGAAACTCTTCTGAAGCAATACAATAGCTCGCACTTTTTCTAGGGTAGAATTATCACACATGTCAAGTAGAAAATTTGGTGGATTTGAAAAAAAGCTATCTTAGCGGCTGTTCTGTGAACATTGAAACCGTAAACAGAACGTAACCGTGACAAGATAACCTCGCTGAAACCGCGCAATGAAGAAGATCTTCGCCTTATTTTCCGTCTGTACAATGCTGAGTTTAAGTGCTCAGCAAGACCCTCAATTCTCACAATATATGTTCGATAAGCTCTCGATAAATCCTGCCTATGCGGGAATTGCGAATGAGTTATGTCTTACAGGATTTTATCGTCAGCAGTGGTCTGGTTTCGATGGAGCACCTGAGACTATAATGGTGAACGGACACATGCCTATCAGTAGAATTAATAGTGGAGCAGGATTGACTGTTTACTCGGATAAACTGGGACAGCAGGATAACACCTTATTCAGAGGACACTTTTCTTATCATTTAAAGAATGTCGGATTAGGTAAATTGGGAATCGGAGCCAGCGTAGGATATCTCTCCTCTAGTCTAGGTAACAAGTGGGTTGCTTTAGATGGAGTTGAAGGTGATAATGCTATTTCATCAAGTGCCACTTCAGATGGTACAATGGATTTTTCACTTGGCCTTTACTATCACGCTTCCAATTATTATATAGGTCTTTCAAGCACTCACCTTTCTGAAGGGCAATTGAAAGACATGAATATTACTACTGCTAGACATTACTATTTGATGGCAGGTTATACCTACTCGGTGAGTCCGAGTATAGATGTTATACCTAGTATATTAGTGAAATCAGATGCGGCATCAACGCAATTTGATATCAATGTAATGGGGATGTATAAGAATATGCTGTGGTTAGGAGTTAGTTACAGGGCAGATGATGCCATTGCACCTATGCTAGGCTACAGACATGCGTTGCAAGGTGGTAGAAGTGCCGTACGTATCGGCTACTCCTATGACGTTACGACCTCCTCACTGAATAACTACAGTTCAGGAAGTCATGAGATCATGCTGAATTACTGCATGAAGTTAAAGAAACCGCTCCCTCCACAGATTTACAAAAACGTACGCTTCCTCTAAGAATTGAAACAAAACGCTGATGTCTTCGTTTAAGAACATCATCAAGAGTTTTGATCAACGAGAACAAGCGAACGCAATAGGAATTTGAGAAGGACATTGAAAAATACTAGCAAGATGAATAAATTGATCTTGGGAATTGCACTTATTACACTACTAGCTAGCTGTAATGGGGGCAGTCGAGGAGAGCTTGTGGGAGCTTATCCGCGACCAGATTTCTACCAAGTTAATCCCTATGGGATGAACTACATCCACTTTGGATCCTTTGTTATGGGGCCCAGTGATCAGGATGTTCCCCATGCTAATGTCACAAAAGCTAAAACGGTTTCCGTTCAGGCTTTCTATATGGATGACACAGAGCTCACTAATAATGAGTACCGTCAATTCATACATTGGGTAAAGGATTCTATTGCTCACCGCATTCTTGGTGAAGAAGGAATAGGCGAACACATATTCGAAGAGAATGAATATGGCGAAGAGCTTGATCCTCCTCACATCAACTGGGATGAGCGCATTCGTTGGAATGATGAAGAAGAACGTGAGGCACTTGCCGACATGTACCTTCCAGAAAACGAGCGTTTCTATGCTCGTAAAGAATTCGATTCTCGTAAAATCAAATTCGAGTACTATTGGGTTGACCTAAACGCTGCTGCGAATAAGTCAGGACGTGATTTGGATCTTTCTTATACGAATAGGAAGGGACAGAATAATGCCATTCGTGGTCACGTAGATCGTTCTCAGTTCGTAATGAAAGAGATTATTAACATCTATCCTGATACATTGGTATGGATTCATGATTTCACATATTCGTTCAATGAACCTATGACGAATGCCTATTTCTGGCACCCTGCATTCGATGATTATCCGCTGGTGGGTGTGACTTGGACTCAGGCTAAAGCATTCAATGTTTGGAGAACCCAATTGCTCAACACCTATTTGAGTTCTAACGGAGAATCTTTTGTTCAACACTTTAGATTACCTAGTGAAGCAGAATGGGAATATGCTGCTCGTGGAGGTTTGGACTTGAACCCTTATCCATGGGGTGGTCCTTATGTAAGAAATATTTTAGGTTGTCCACTTGCTAACTATAAGCCACTCAGAGGAGATTATGTTGAGGATAACGGTTTTCATACCGTTCCAGCTGCATCCTATGAACCGAATGATTATGGTCTATACTGTATGGCAGGAAACGTGGCCGAGTGGACCAACACAGCCTATGACGAATCCGTGTATGACTTTGCTCATGATTTGAACCCTGAGTATACCTATGACGCACTGGCCAATGAACCGCCTGCTCTAAAACGTAAGGTGACGCGCGGTGGGTCATGGAAAGACATAGGATACTATATTCAGACAGGTACACGTACCTATGAGTATCAAGACACTGCTAAGGCATATATCGGATTCCGTTCTGTGATGACATATCTTGGACGGGGTAAGTCGGGGGACCCTGAAACATGGAACTGATAAGCCAACTAGACCAATCTATTTTTGAAACCATATAAATCAAGGAAAAAACATGAAACCAGGAAGTAAAGCATGGAAGAAATTTATGGCCAAACTCTACGGAATCGGAGCGGCTGTAGTAATCATCGGTGCCCTTTTTAAGATCCAACACTGGAAAGGAGCAGATTTAATGTTGATTCTCGGTCTTGGTACTGAGGCAGTTATTTTCTTCTTCTCGGCCTTTGAACCTATTCATGAAGAAGTAGATTGGACTCTTGTCTATCCTGAACTTGCTACTGGTGAGCATTCTGACGATAAACTAGACCGTGCTATGAAACATGGTGGAACTCTAACTGAAGAACTGGACAGAATGCTTGAAGAAGCCAAGATTGAGCCTGAACTTATCGCCAGTCTTGGTGAAGGAATGAGAGCCCTTTCTACTCAAGCAGGACAAATGAATGATATATCTGGAGCAAGTATTGCTACCCAAGGATATGTGGACAGTGTAAATTCAGCTTCGACTAAAATGGGCGAATTGACTGACACATACTCAAAGGCTGCTCAGGCAGTAATGATAATCGCTGAATCTAGTGCTGTTGGTGCCAATGCTGGGACTGAGTTAGCGAAGATGTCTGAGAACTTATCTCAATTGAACAACATGTATGAACTTCAATTGGAGTCTTCACGTACTAAGTTGGCCGCTACAAATGAGGTCTTCTCTGGAATTGAGAAATTGATGAGCAACTTGAATGACTCTGTAGATGATACAGAGAAGTACAAGCATAACATCTCTAAACTCTCTAAGAACTTAAGTGCATTGAACACCGTGTACGGCAACATGCTTTCTGCTATGAACATCAATAGCGTATCATAATTCCCTCCAAGGAACCATTTATTCATCTTTTAACATAAAGAACAATGGCTGGAGGTAAATTATCACCCAGACAACAGATGATCAACATGATGTACCTCGTGTTGACAGCTCTGCTTGCATTGAACGTTTCCAAGGAAATTTTGGACTCATTCGTAACTATTAATGAAGGTCAAGAGACTACTCGTGCGGCTTTTGAAGGAAAACTCTCGTCCCAGCTCGGCAATTTTGCTGCCTTGGCTCAGGAGAATCCAGAGAAGTACAAAGTGGCCTTTGACAAGACTAGCAGAATACACAAAGCTGCCACTGACCTTGTAAAACACATCAATCTGATTAAGGCTAAGACTATTGCTGATACTGAAGGTCTCACGATGGAAGATGCCTATAATCCAGCATTAGACACAGTAATGAATCTTGCACGTGTTCAGGTGAAGGATAATGCCAACGTAAACACGCAGATTATGATTGGTTCTGAACCAGCTACTCCTGCTGAAGATGATGACGTAGATGGTAACAACTATCGCGCTGTCGTACTTCGTCAGAAATTAGAGGCATATCGTGACTTAATTACTATTGAAATCAAGGATAATCCTAAGCTTGTAGAATCCATCAATTCACTTTTTAATTATGAAAGTGTGGTGGACTCTGAAGGCAACGAAGAGCGCTGGGAAACCTTGAATTTCTATCACGTCCCTTTAGCAGCGACCACTTCCATCTTATCTAAGCTTCAAGCTGACATAAGGAATGCGGAGAGTGATGCAGTAGGCTATATGTTCCAAGACGTAGAGAAGTCCTCGTTCAAATTCACCGCGCTAAAGTCAGCTGTAATCCCAGTGTCAACAAATGTGACTACTGGATCCAACTTTGAAGCTGATGTATTCCTAGCAGCATATGACGATCAGAACAAGCCTGAAATAAGGCTTGGGAAACCTGGTGTTAAATATGATGAAGCCAAAGGTGGATTAACTGGAGAATATGATTTAGTAGAACTAGAAGGAACTGTAGGAAAAGTCAAGCTCCCTGCAGGTGGCCTTGGCCAGCAGATGAGAGAGGGAGTTATCATCTTTACCCCAGTTGGAGGTGAGTCGGTAACAAAACCTTTCACCTTGGATTATAGCGTAGTAGCTCCTACCCTTGTGGTTTCTCCTTCTAAGATGAACGTATTCTATAAGGGGGTTGAAAATCCGGTCACTGTAGGTGTTCCTGGGTTCCAGGATAAGGATGTTGTACCATCGATCAGTAATGGAAGTATTAAAAAAGGACCAGAAGGATATATAGTGACCGTAACAAGTGGAACGGAAGCTAATATTTCTGTAACCTGTACTCTGCCTGACGGATCTAAGAAAACCTTAGGCCCTTCTATTTTCCGTGTAAAATCAGTTCCAGACCCTGTAGCTGTATTTGGTGGCAAAGGACAATCTGATGCTACGATATCATTTGCTGAACTTACCGCTTCACAAGGGGTAGCTGCGGTGATGAAAGACTTCGACTTCAATTTAAAATTTACCGTTACTAAATTCGAGATATCGATGTCAGTAGGTGGTCAATTTATTTCGAAATCATCGAGCAGCAATCGCGTAACTCCTGAAATAAATGAGATGTTGCGTGCTGCGAAGAATGGACAGAAAGTATTTATTGAAGGGATCAGGGCACAAGGTCCTGACGGTACGGTAAGAAGCTTAGGTTCCCTTGCCTTCAAAGTGGTCAAATAAAAAATGAACCTCATGAAAAGATCCGCAATCCTCATCGCACTCATAGCGCTTTTAAGCTCTATGAATGCTCAAGCCCAGACTGTATTGGATGGTGCTTATATCAAGGAACATACCCGCACAAAGAAGGTAGTACCCTATCCTCATATTCGTGAGGCTGATGTACTATGGGCTAAGCGGATTTGGCAAGTCATAGATCTCAGAGAGAAGATTAATCTTCCTTTGTACTATCCATTGAAGGATATCAATGACAGAAAGAACCTCTTTGACGTCATTAAATATGGCCTGGATGATGGAAGCATCACAGCTTACTCTACCGGTCCCTTAGGTAATGATGACGAGTTCAAAGTACCTTTGCTCAACGAAGAGATTGAAGCGATGATGTCCACTATTGACACTACGTATACAACTGACTTGGACACAGGTGAATTAGTAGAGGTTATTCAACAGATTGATATCGAATCATCTGATGTGAAGCGATTCAAAATCAAGGAAGACTGGTTTTTCGATCGTCAGCGCTCTGAGCGTTACGTGAGAATCATCGGAATAGCTCCTATGATTGAGGTGCGTGGAGAAGATGGTGAGTTCAGAGGATACCGTGACTTATTCTGGTTGTACTATCCTGAGTGCCGTTATGTATTGGCTAATTGGGATGCGTTTAACACCCAGAACGATGCTGAGCGAAGGTCCTATGAAGATTACTTCTGGAAACGTCAATTCAATAGTTATGTGGTTAAAGAAAGTAATGTCTACGATAGAAATATTGCTGAGTACACTACCGGCATTGATCATTTGCTAGAATCAGAGCGAATCAAGAAGGAAATTTTCGAATTCGAACATGACCTTTGGGATTTCTGATCTCTCTTGTGAAAAAAATTAAAAGCCTTTGTTCCACCTGGAGCAAAGGCTTTTTTCATGCCTTATACTAGCCCAGCTCCTCAGCCGTTTTATAAGTATTCCCTCCACCATGAAACCAATTGACCTTGTTTATGAAGAGGGAAGTCATCGCAATGGCCTTTATTTGCCGCAACATAGCATCCATAGCACAAGAGCCCATCCAAGAACATCACATTCGTGAATCCGATATGATTTGGAGTACACGTATTTGGCGAGAAATTGATTTACGACAGAAAATCAATCTTCCCTTCTACTGTCCATTGGGTGGATGGTGAGACGAGAGGCTATACCCTACTATTCTAGCTTTATTTTGAGCAAAGCAGGCCATATATGAGGAAGGTTCCTCTATTTACACGGCAAAATAACAACCATATGCTGAGCTATGACGACCTCTTTATGAAACGCTATTTATCAGGATTCATAGTCAAGGAGTCTAATGTTTTTGATAGATCCATGGGTGATTATGCGCAAGGATTAGAAGCCCTGCCTGAAGGGCAGGCCATTGAAGAAAAGATAAGGAACTTCGAAAGTGATCTTTGGGATTATTGAAATAAATGATGCTTGACTGTAACCATTTAACATAATTCGCGTAGACTGATATGTCAGAGCGAGGTAGAATAGAGAGTTATGGAGAAAACAAGAGTACTAGACCAATGGGGAGATTTCCTCCTTTTGATGATGTTTTTCATCTCAACCCATATAGTTTCGAGGTTGATAGAAGTGATCTGATGATTCGTTAGGTCTGCTTGACCTATTCGGAATATCCGTAGAACTTCAATCGATTTTCTTTCGATCTCCAGGCGGGATCCACTTTGACGAACATTTCGAGGAATACCTTTTTCTCTGAGAATTGTTCCATGTCCTTTCGGGCTGCAGTGCCTACAATTTTGAGCATACTTCCCCCCTTTCCTATGACGATGTTTTTCTGGCTTTCGCGCTCTACCATAATGAGTGCGCGTATTCTCAATAAATTTCCTTCTTCGGTATAGGATTCTATGACCACTTCAGTGCTGTAGGGAATTTCCTTTTCGTAATTCAAGAAGATTTTCTCTCTAATCATCTCAGCCATAAAGAAGCGCATGGGTCTATCCGTAAGTTGATCCTTATCAAAGTACGCTGGCCCTTCAGGTAGTAGCTCTAAAATCCTCTCATATACCGACTCCATATTGAACTTATGCAGGGCACTAACAGGAATAACCTCAGCCTGAGGAACTTGTGCTTTCCAATATTCAATTTTCTTCATCACCTGTTCCTGGTTCATCAGGTCTATCTTATTGATCAAGAGTAAGATGGGAAGATGATCCATCTTCTGAATAGTTGCCAAGGTTTCAGCATGATTGGTGACTTTCTCCTTACCATCCGTAATGAAAAGCAGGATATCAGCATCCTTCAAGGCAGTATGCACGTAGCTCATCATGTGTTCATGAAGCTTATACGCTGCATTTACGAGCCCAGGCGTGTCTGAATAGACAATCTGATAATCTATACCATTCACTATCCCGAAGATCCTGTGACGTGTTGTCTGGGCCTTAGAAGTGATAATAGATAGACGTTCACCCACTAGGGCATTCATGAGGGTGGACTTCCCCACATTGGGGCTCCCTATGATATTTACAAATCCTGATTTATGGCTCACGTGGTGAAGGTACGGATGAAAAGAAAGCTTTGCATATACAAAGCAGAATAACTCATTACTCTATCAAATGTGCTAGCAATGAAGTCAATTTAGATGTGATGTATAGATTGCGAACTATTCAGGCAATTGTCAGACCTGTCAGTCATGAAACAAAATATCAGCTTGTGACTAATCTATCAATCACATAACAATGTGATTCAACCAACTAAAGACATCCGCAATCACTCATGCTTCACTTGGCTCATGCTGATGAAAATAAAAATGGTCAAGCTTTTCAGCTTGACCATTTTACTTGTAGCGGGGGTTGGACTCGAACCAACGACCCTCGGGTTATGAGCCCGATGAGCTACCAACTGCTCCACCCCGCGATATGTTCTTTCTTGTGCTCATCAGTTGAGCAACTGCCGCATCTTCGGGACGTAACCCGCGATGTTTTGGACTGCGAAGGTAATACAATTTCCTACATTTAACCTGTAATCTGTATATCCTTACATGAAGCTTCACTTTCTTCTCCTTTTATCAGCTTGCCTCCTACTCTCTGCATGTCAATCATCTGACAATCATGATGATACAGGAGATGACAATGCTGTGCCTGTCACAGAGAATACCCTCTTCAAAGAGCTTCAACCTTCCGAAACAGGCATAGATTTTAGCAATACCATTACTGAAGACCCTGATAACAATTACCTAAAATACATCTACATGTACAATGGTGGTGGTATTGCCATAGGTGATGTAGATGGGGATGGACTAGAGGATATTTTCTTTGGGGGAAATCAAGTGACAGATCGATTATACAAGAATACTGGCGCTTTAAAATTCAAGGACATCACCTCCGAAGCGGGCCTTAGCAAGGACATGGGTTGGAGCACTGGGGTAAGTATGATTGACATTGAAGGTGATGGTGACTTGGACATCTATGTATGCAAGAGCGCATCACGCTCAGACCCCATTTCCCGAAGGAATTGCTTGTATATCAATGACGGCACAGGTCACTTTACAGAAGAAGCCATGAAATGGGGATTAGCTCATGAAGGATTCAGCACTCAAGCATATTTCTTTGATCAGGATCAGGACGGTGACTTAGATATGTACCTCGTAAATCATCTATCCCGTGTAAATACAGAGATGGAAGAGCATTGGAATCGCCAAGAAAAAGTTGACCCCTTGCTAAGCGACCGTTTTTTTGAAAATAAAGGAAGCAGCTTTGCAGACATCACTGAAAAAGCTGGAATTCTAAATCAATGCTGGGGACTTAGTGCATCCATAGGGGATTTTAATTCAGACGGACTTCCTGATGTGTATGTATGCAATGACTTCAGAGAAGGCGATCTATTGTATATCAATCAAGGAAAAGGTAAGTTCAAAGAGTCATTAAAAAATCACCTCAAACATACTTCCCAATATAGCATGGGTTCTGATTATGCTGACCTGAATAATGATGGGCTATCAGATCTCATGGTTTTAGACATGACCCCTTCAGAACATGAGCGCAGCAAGCAAAACATGGCAGCCATGCGCACTGCTGACTTCTGGAGCATGGTTGACATCGGCTATAATCATCAATACATGTCCAACATGCTACAGATGAATAGAGGTAATGGAACGTATAGTGAAGTAGCTCAACTGGCTGGGGTTGCAGGTACTGATTGGAGTTGGTCAAGTCTCTTAGCTGACTTTGACAATGACGGGTGGAAGGACATCCTTGTCACAAATGGAATCAAGCATGATGTGAATGATCGGGACTATAAGTTGGCCATAGAACAGCGCTTCAAGTCAGGTCAGGCTATGAGCTTTGACGAAGTGATGTCTGCATGGCCATCAGCGAAAATTTCAAATGTGGTGTATCAAAATGCCAAAGACGGCACCTTCAAAGATCAATCGAAAGCATGGGGCCTGGGATTGCCGCACACCAGCAATGGAGCTGCTTATGCAGATTTAGATCAAGATGGAGACTTGGATATTGTCATGAATAATATGGATGAGCCTGCATCTATATATGAGAACACCAGTAGCGCAAAAGGAGTAAGTATATCATTGAAAAATGCACCTAAAAATACATTCAGTGTGGGCGCTCAACTAGTGCTTTCCTGTGCTAATGAGAAACAGTTCTTCAGCCTCTATCCTACTCGTGGTTTTCAATCTTCTCGAGGGAATCTTGCCCACTTTGCGATTCCATGCACGACAGATATACGCCTAGAAATTTATTGGCCTGATGGGCTGAAGAGTAGTCTTAACTTGAATGATTCACTTAGTTATCTTGAACTAGATTATGCTCAACTAGAGAAAGTGAAAAGTGCTTTTCCATACCAAGAAATAAAAGCAGTAAGCGTTCAAGAATTCTACCCTCAGCTCACTCAGCATAAGGAAAATTCCTATGATGATTATCTCATGGAGCGCTTGATACCACAGAAGATGAGCGCATTAGGCCCGTGCATTGCGGCAGCTGATTTGAATGGTGATGGACTAGAAGACATCTTCATAGGATCAGCTAGAAATCAAGCCTCTAAAACTATGATTCAGCAGCGCGATGGAAGTTTTAAGCCCATTAATTTTAGTCTGTGGACTGATTATGCAAATCATGAGGATATAGGAGCTTTGTTTTTTGATTCTGATGGAGATGGAGACATGGATCTACTTGTATGTTCAGGAGGAAATGACATGATGCCTGATCAGAGCTATTATCCGTTGAGATTATATGAGAATCAAGGAGACGGAACCTTAACGCTAAGCAGAGGGCTCAGCGGTCTTGATGTGCCAGGAATGAGCGCTGCGGCTGGAGATATAGATGGTGATGGCGATTTGGATCTTTTCATTGGTGGACGTCAAATTCCTGGCGTGTATGGCGCTATTCCACGATCCTATCTTCTTGAGAACAACAAAGGGCAATTCAAAGACATTAGCGCATCACAACATGCAGACTTAATAAAAGTAGGCCTAGTGACAGCCTCTGAATTCGCTGATATGGATGGAGATGGAAAGGTGGATTTAGTAGTCCTAGGTGAATGGATGTCACCTACAATATTCTACAATCGCGAAGGAAAATTGACCGAGAAAAAAGAAATCCCGGAGGCCAGTGGATGGTGGTACAGCCTTGCTATTAATGACATGGATGGAGACGGAGATCAGGACCTCATCTGTGGAAACTTAGGCCTGAATAATAAATTCCATGCAAGCCCTGATCATCCTTTAGAGCTGTATGAAGGAGATGTAGACGGAAATAGCACGCATGACGTGTTGCTCTCTAAACATAGCCACGGCAAGGAAATTCCTGTTCGAGGGCGTGATTGTTCTTCAGAGCAAGTTCCTTCATTGACGCAAAAATTTCCAACGTTCAAAGCATTCAGCGAATCAAGCCTGGAGCAGTTGTATGGAAAAGAGGCTTTGGGAAAAATGCATCATCTACAAGCCGTTGAGATGGCTAGTTGTTACTTCGAGAATGATGGGAAAGGTGCCTTCACAAAACATAGACTTCCTATGACTGCGCAGTATGGGCCTCTCCTATCCCTTGTTATCAGAGACATGAATGCTGACGGAATGCCTGACATCATTGCTGCGGGGGGTATCTATGACATAGAAAACGAGACTACACGTTATGATGCAGGCCAAGGAAATGTGCTAATTAATCAAGGAAAATCAGTCTTCAAGAATGCGGATCAATATGGCGCCTTCCTTCCATATCCGATTAAAGGAATGGTCCTGATTCCAGGAAAAAAGAACTTCTTGATTAGCGTGGAGAACGATGGCCCTGCCCGTAAGATTATCTTTGAATGAGCTAGAACTTTATAGGACCTGAGAGGTCACCATTGACCATTTTCATGACCATAGATACTTTGTCATTGCCTTCAAAAACAGTCCTAAATTCAGTCTGAATCATGGCCATGACCAGATCATATTCACCATAAATCTGACTGCTCATTCCGCTTGTTTCTATGCGAACTTCTGAATACGTGCGCAGCCTTTTTATGAAAGCCGTGATAGAAGGTTTATAATCTTCATTTAGCGGATACATACTCAGCTCTACAGAGATTTTCATGGTTCAATAGATTAGATAAAAGGAATGCTCAATACCATCCAAATAATGATGGCTTTCATCAGTCTATCTGCATTCTTATAGTCCTTTTTCCAATAGACCGCCAATATAGCTGCAGCTTGCAAGAATATCATCAAGTACGCACTTATGGCAGGCATTCCGCTGTTCACGAAACGCAAGAAAAAGAAGATTTGAGCGATGCTTGTTAAGGACAAAAGTATGACTGCAATACTCGCTTTACGCTCTCCATATTCTATGGGAATACTCCGGTTTCCAAGTACGAAATCTCCCTTTACTCCAATAATCTTTTTGAGCACTTCACGCTCAATAAGTACGATGAAGATAAGCGCTACGAATTCGAGCATCTTCCACGTTACATTATTATAAAAAACAGCGAGGCTGATGAAAGGAGCCACCGTGAGCAATGCAGCTCCCATCTCCCCGAAGAATCGTTTATGCTGAATCTTATGCGAATAGGCCCAAAGCACCACGCTGAAAAGGACATTGATAAGAAATACCTTCCAGCTGACTAGCAAGCTGATGACTCCAGCGATGGTGTTGAATGCGAAATAACAGTTCAAGCTAAACGAACGAGAAATATGCTTTTCGATATAGGTCTTATTGGGCCTATTAATCATGTCTTTTTCTAAATCATAGAAGGCATTGATAATAAACCCTGACATAATGAAAAGACAAAGGGCAATGATTTGTCCGTGTAATCCAGGCCGCATGAGTACTTCAAGCTTAGGCACATTGGAATTAAAAAGATAGAAGGCAGAGAGGTAAAGCGCAAGGGCTATTAAGAGAATGCTATACCACCTCACTAAGGAGAGCAAAGCCCATATCTTGTATATGATATAGCGAGTTCTTCGGCTGCGCAGGCCTAATCCCATAACTTAGAAAGTATGGATACGATTCAGCTCGTACTCTTTCAAAAGTTCTGATGCATTGTCGTAATCAGCAGTGAAGCCAAGTATGAATCCTCCTCCTCCACTTCCGCAGAGCTTAAGATAGTATGCATTACTGTCTATTCCCTCTTTCCACAGTTTATGGAAAACGCTAGGAATCATGGGCTTGAAATGAGCTAATAACACCTTAGAAAGCTCCTTTACATTATCGAGCAAAGGAGAAAGATCCTTATTCAAATAGGCTTCAATTGCCGCATCGTTATACTTCTTGAATTCCTTCTTCAGCATGTTACGGAACCCTTCTTCTTTACAACGTTCCATGAAATGATTCACGAGTGGTTGAGTTTTGCCTGTCATTCCTGTGTTCAATAGGAATATGGCACCTTTTCCATCCCCTTGGCTTGGGAGACCTACGGTTCCCATGCTGTTCTTCGACTTGATGAGAATAGGTAGTTTCAGATAGCAGATCAATGGATCAAGACCTGAACTCTTTCCATGGAAGTAGGATTCCATTTCTCCCAACGTATTTTTCAATTTCTTCAGCTGGCTGCTTTTCAAGTTGCCATCAGCTGGAATAGGGTTCAAGGCATAATGATCATATACAGCAGCTACGATAGCGCCTGAACTACCCACGCCAAATCCTTGAGGAATACTGCTATCGAAATACATTCCAGCATTAAGGTCCTTTTCAAAACGAGCTAAATCAAATCGCTTTACTAACGCATTTTTCTCCAATTTTAAGAATCCAAGGAACTTGATTAATTCTGAATTTGACTGATCAGAAATCTCTTTTTGGTCAGATTCGAACTTCAGGCTACCCGAATATGGGTCGTAAGGAATGGAAAGACCCATACTGTCTTGTATGATTCCATATTCCCCAAAAAGGAGTATTTTTCCAGTATATAAGGCTTCTTTGAGCATTTTACGTGTTCAAATCTATAGGTCCTTGACCTACTCTGTCGCAAAGGTAGGCACCTGCATGACAATATACCAGTAGCTCATGCTGCACGATTTCCATAATCTCTGTGGAAAACACCTTGGGATAGATCAAATGAATGTTAGCTCCAGCATCCACTGTGAATGAAATATGCAGTCCTTCAGCCCTTAATTCCATGACTCTACGTATAATGGCTATGCTACTGGGCATAAAAAGCATGAAATGAGGTGAACTCGTCATCATCATGGCATGCAGCGCAAGAGCTTCTTGTTCCATCAGCTCAGCTAGAGCCATGAAATCTCCCATTTTAAGGATTTTCAGGAGGTTACTCGTATTGCTTTTCGCTTGCAAAAAACGCTGTCCTGCATATGGATGCCCGTCCATGAGTTTATGTCCAAGGCTGCTCGAAACTTTCTTTTCTCCTTTGTCAACCAAGAGAATAGTATCTTGAAGCTCAAGAAAATCTGGGTGCACCTGAGCTAGATTCACTGCATATTCATCGCTTGAAGGAGAAACGTCAGGACATGCTCCCCAGAGGTTGAAACCACCTCTCAGTGACCTACATGCGCTCCCAGATCCTAAGCGGGCCAATGTGGAAGCTTTGTTTAAGTCATGCAGTGTTCCTTCCATTTTCGCTTCAAAAGCAGTGATGCATAGTGATAGAGCTGCCATTCCAGACGCTGAGGAAGCAATTCCAGAAGAATGCGGAAAACTGTTCGAAGTAGAAATCTCCAAGCTATATCTCGAAAGCCAAGGGCAATACGGTTCAATACGGACTAAGAATTGCTGAAGTTTAGGCAAGAAGCCATGTTTTTCTTTGCCTTCAAAAAGAAAGTCAATGTTGCGTTCTCCATCAGGAAGAAAGAGAACCTCAGTTTCTGTGTAAGCTTTATCCAAGGTAAAACTGATACTCGGATTCATGGGTAATTGTACGCCATGCTTACCCCAGTATTTTACCAGGGCAATGTTAGAAGGTGCTCTCCATTTTTCAGGCTTAATCTCGTTCATCCTCTGTTCTGTTTCAATTGGCTGATTATTGCTTAATCATGTCAGCATAAGGTATGATGATTTTCAATCCATGAGATCTGAAAAATTCCAAGTCACCTTGCGCTCCAGTGGCTAGTAGGAAATCACCTCCCCATCCTCCGAGATACTTTACCACACCAGCCTTATATTCACAGAAACGCGAGCTAGCTGATTCGCGGCCCAGAATTCCTTCCATCAGAACTTCATGCAGCTTAATAAGCTCTTCAAAGCGCTCTAGCTTATTAGTTGTGGCGACCTCATTAGTAATGGCATCCATCTGAGTAATCTGCGATGGAGTCACTTCTATCGACTTGAAATCGGCCACTTCTTTTCTACTGTCCTGCTTTTGACCAAGATGAATGAAGAAGAGATTATCCTGAAACGTAGGATTGAATGCAATAGATTTATGCTCTATTCCATGCGTTCCACGCTGATATATGATAGGAGTGTCATGCATAGAGACTGCCACATCATATCCGCTTCCACCAAGACTTCGTTCTGAAAGCTCTAAAGCATCTACGTTAAACCAAGAAGCCAGGGCATAGATGAGTGTGCTGCTCGAACCCAATCCCCAGTCACGAGGAAATTCTAAGCGTGTTTCGATATCGAAGCCACCTTTTGAATGAAGAATATCATCGTTTAAAGAAATAGCCGCTTTTAAGATGGATTGCAGACGTTGACCAATATCAGCATTGCTTGGAGAGCCAATAAAATCGAAATTGGCATTTAAATCTGCCTTGAACCAGTTCTTTCCAAGATGATCTAGGCTAGTCCAAGAAAATCCTTTTTCCTGACGTGAACTAGCCTTGAAATGCTGACCCTTAGACGTAGGAAGGGCCAGTCCCCTGGCCCCTCTTAATATCAGGTATTCACCCGTGACGAGCAGCTTTCCACAAGCATGGAGCTCTTTCTTCACAGGATCCATAGGTATTAGTTACCTATCTTAATGAGCTCCACATCAAAGATGAGGGTGCTTCCTGGCTTGATGTCAGCTCCAGCTCCTTGATCACCATAAGCAAGATCAGAAGGTATATAGAAACGATACTTCGCTCCTACTTTCATCAATTGAACTCCTTCAGTCCATCCTCTGATTACCCTGTTCAATGGGAATGTAGCTGGTTCGCCACGATCTACAGAGCTATCGAATACAGTTCCGTCAAGAAGTTTACCTGTGTAATGCACTGTCACCTCATCAGTAGCAAGAGGCTGAGCTCCTTCACCAGCCTGAAGCACTTCATACTGAAGTCCGCTTGCAGTGGTAGTTACTTCAGAACGTTTAGCGTTATCAGCAAGGAAATTTATTCCTTCTTCTTTCGCAAGAGCCCCTTCTTTTACAGATTCCTTTTGGAAGAAATCTTGTACGATTTGGTTAGCACCTTCTTGGTCCAACAAGAGGTCTTCACCTCTCACTGTAGCACCGAATGCAGCAGCGAAAGTCGCTTCATCTATATCTACTTCCTTTCCTGCAAGGTTACCCCCCATCAATACTCCTAAGGCATAGCTTAATGAGTCCTTTTGATTATCCATCTTCTCTACTTTTTTTATGACAGTGTCAGAGGAAGAGCTGCATGTCACTACTAAAATTGCCAGCATGAGAGCGGCCAATCCGATTCCTATCTTGTTCATGTGTTGTTTTTGAATTGTTGTTCACGGGTAAATACCCATTTATCTCCTTTTGAGAATCTTGCGTTGAAGTGATACCCCTCCAGGTCAAAACCTTTCAAGTCTTCCGCTTCATTGATTAAGTTTTTAATGGCGTAACGAGCCATAAGCCCTCGCGCTTTTTTTGCAAAGAAAGAGATCATTTTATACTCTCCCTTATGCATGTCTTTAAAATCGACTTCTATGACACGTAATCCAGTCTTATTTAGCTTGGCAGCTCTGCTGTATTCATTAGAGGCAAGATTAACTATGGTGTCCTTGTCTAGCTCGGTTGCATCAGCCAAAATGCTCTTCTGTATGGTATCTCCCCAATAGGCATACAGATTTTTTTTTGCCTCGGTGACTTTGAAATCAGACCCCATTTCTAAGCGATAAGGCATAATGGCATCAAATGGTCTGAGCACACCGTATAGTCCAGAGAGAATACGCAGATGAGCTTGGGCGAAGGCTGCTTCCTTTTTCTTGAAATCATCAGCTCCAAGACCTTTATAAACATCCCCCTGAAAGAGGAGCATCGCTTGAGTAGAATTTTCCTTATCGTGAACTGGATTCCATTGATTAAATCGCTCAACGTTAAGATCAGCAAGATCAGCTGAGATAGACATCATCTTAGAGAGGCTGCGTGCTGACTTCTTTCTGAGCTTCTCGACCAAGTATTCAGAATCGTCCAAGAATCTAGGCTGGGAGACCGGTACAGCGGCCTTCCAACCCATATTTTCTAATTTTTTTGCTGGGGAAATAAGGAAAATCATGATTAAGAAAGGGCGCAAAGATAATGCTTAGATGTATCCCTCCGCATATAGATGTACATTTGGGATCTTAATTACTGATATTGAAATTCACTGAACTCGGATTAGACTCCACCATACTTGAAAGCCTTGACTCTATGGGCTTTAAAGAAGCAACACCTGTACAAGAATTCGCTATTCCTCTGATCATGGCAGGAAGAGACATGATTGCATGTGCACAAACAGGCACAGGAAAAACGGCCGCATTCCTGATCCCTATTCTTCATAAAATCATGAGTAATCCTGCCAAAGAAGGCATCAGAGCACTCATAATTGTACCTACACGAGAGTTAGCCATTCAGATTGACAATGAACTTCAAGGGTTCTCTTATTTCACGAATTGCACCTCGCTTGCTGTATATGGCGGTGGTGATGGAAGTGATTTCGACCGTGAGAAAAAAGCATTGAAAGATGGAGCAGACTTTATAATAGCTACTCCTGGAAGGATGAAATCTCACCTGAGTATGGGATATGCGGCATTAGCAAATTTAGAATGTCTCATTCTAGATGAAGCAGACAGAATGCTTGATATGGGATTCTCTGATGACATAGCTCAGATTATCAGTCATCTTCCTGATAAAAGACAGAATCTCTTGTTCTCCGCTACGATGCCTCCTAAAATCCGTGACCTAGCCAAAGAACTTCTCGTAGACCCTGCAGAGATAAGTATAGCCATCTCTAAGCCGGCTGAAGGAGTCATGCAGATTGTATACCTCTGTTATGACAAGATGAAGGAAGAAATCATTGCACATCTGCTCAAGGGAAGAGATTTGAAAAGTGTGATCGTCTTCGCTTCAAGAAAGAGTACCGTGAGCCAATTAGCGCGTAAGCTCAAAAAACAAGGGTTGAACGCTGCGGGAATCAGCTCAGATTTGGACCAAGATCAACGAGAAGAAGTTTTAAGACAATTCAGGGCTAAGAGACTTAACGTGCTAGTGGCAACAGACATCATGGCTCGTGGTATTGATATAAAGGAGATAGAACTCGTCATTAATTATGAAGTGCCTAATGATGCCGAGGACTATGTACACCGCGTAGGCAGGACAGCACGTGCCTCTTCTACTGGAATTGCGATTACATTGGTCAATCAAGAAGAACAGAGGAAGTTCAAAGCAATAGAGGAATTGATAGAAATGGAGATTCGTAAAATGCCAACTCCTCCTGAAATAGGTGAGAGTCCTAGTTGGGATCCTACTCGAAAAATTTCTTCAAGTCACAGTCGAAATGGTTCCAAAGGAAATGGCCAGGGAAGGAATTTCAAGAAGAAGCCAAGCAAGGCTTAATCTTAAATCCTAGCTAACGTTTATCAGATAGCTTGAGTAAGCGAAAGATAATCAGGAGTAGATTGATTTCCTGGATTATTTAGGAAGTAAACGCTTTTCCTTTCACCTGAACTGCATCTCTCGCTTCAAATTAAAAATCAGTTGAGCGTTCAATAAGGCTAAAGGTGGTTTTACTTATGTTAACTTTTCCTGTTTCGCTATGATATTGCATACGTGAAGCAATGTTCACTGTATCGTCCCAAATGTCATACTGAGATTTAGCCTGTCCTACTAAACCAGCTGCCACAGGTCCTGTGTGCAATCCTACTCGCATACCTAAACCTGGTTGTCCATCTGCCTCTCTTATTTTCTTGTATACTCGAATAAATGTCTGAAAAGCATGGCCGGTCCTAACCGCATTTATGGTGCTATCTATACTTGAATTTTCTAATCCTCCAACGGACATCTATGTATCACATATGGTTTTAATTTTCTCAAGGCCATGGTCGAGAATAATCTAATCGAACGTCTTGAAACAGATGTTCAATTCCTACAGTATTTCTTGTGCAGTGATAATACTCCGAGAAATTGGTGAATTCTTTAAAATCAGTATAGAGAACCCTCACTCTTTCAAAATGTCTGATATCAGCAAAGAAATTTTTTGGCAGTCACTGTTGAAAAAGCTGGTCGACATTTTGGCTAAACCTCAAGGCTGAAAGAGAAAATCTACCCAAGGCCACCAACATGTGGTCCATCAAGAAGGCTGGGCAGAGCGAGGGAAGGGAAATAAAAGAATCACAGCAATCTAAAATTACCATGCTGACGCTATAGACAGGGCAAAGGACATTGTAAAAAACGACAAATCTAATGCCATAATCCATGGATCAGGTGGAAAAATCCAAGACATATGAATCTATAAATGAGTCGATTAGTCTTAGAAATTCAATTTTACGTGTTACTTTTATTCACTCAATAACAATGCTCCTTTCATGGACAACAAATTAGTGATCTCTTTTTTCTTCGCAGCTATATGCATATTGATTATGCTAATCTTTAAGCATTTTAGTAATGATGAGGAACTTCCAGCGAAAGACAAGAAGCGATTGTTTTATCTCGTTCTAGTCTGTGGTCTGCTCTCTGGACTAGCCATAATAGCTCAAACCTTCATTAGCGAAGATCTAACCTTACTTTTTAACCTGGCCTTGCCGATGCTCATCATCAGTTTAGCATATGCGTCAAGAAAGAGAAGGAAATCTTATAATAAAGAAGAGCAGGCCTAAGCCTGCTCTTCTTTATAAAATAGATACTTCAATCTTCTTACCCTTTATCTAAGGCGTTCAAAGCACTACCTGCTCTGAACCATTGGATTTGCTGTGTATTATAGGTATGATTCGTTTTGATCATGTCTTTGGTTCCATTAGCATGAACTACTTCTAGTGTTAACTGCTTCCCAGGTGCAAAGGCATCCAAATCAGTGAAGTTGAATGTGTCATCTTCCTTGATCTTGTCATAATCAACTTCCGTATCGAAGATCAACCCTAACATCCCTTGCTTCTTCAGATTCGTTTCATGAATACGAGCAAATGACTTGACCAATACTACACGAACTCCAAGATGCCTTGGCTGCATAGCTGCGTGTTCACGGCTGCTTCCTTCTCCGTAATTATGATCTCCTATAACGATAGTAGGAACTCCTGCGGCTTTGTATGCGCGCTGAACTGCCGGTACTTCACCATAACTACCATCTAATTGATTCTTGACCTTATTAGGCTCTTTATTAAAGTCATTGATTGCTCCAGTCAAGGTGTTATCGGAAATGTTGTCCAAGTGACCTCTATAGCGCAACCAAGGTCCAGCCATAGAGATATGATCCGTGGTGCATTTACCGAATGCCTTGATAAGCAATTTCATTCCGGTGATGTTCTTCCCATCCCATGCTTTAAAAGGTGAAAGCAATTGAAGTCTTTCTGAATCAACTTTCACAACGATTTTTATTCCACTTCCATCAGCAGCTGGAGCTTGAAATCCAGCATCTTCTACATCGAAACCTTTGCTCGGTAATTCTATACCTGTTGGAGGATCAAGTTTCACCTGTTCTCCTTTATCATTGGTCAACGTATCTCTTCTCGGATCGAAGTCCAATGTTCCTGCCAATGCGATGGCTGTAACTAATTCAGGAGAACCTACAAAAGCGTGTGTGTTCGGATTTCCATCAGCACGCTTCGCGAAGTTTCTGTTGAAGCTGTGAACAATCGTATTCTTCTCTTTCTTCTCAGCTCCTTCCCTAGCCCATTGCCCTATGCATGGTCCGCAGGCATTGGCAAAAACACTAGCTCCCATGTCTTCGAATATTTTAATGAAACCATCGCGCTCTACGGTAAATCGCACAAGCTCTGAACCTGGGGTCACAGTGAATCCTGCTTTAGCCTTGATTCCTTTATCTACAGCTTGCTTTGCAATGGAAGCAGAGCGTGAAATATCTTCGTAGCTAGAGTTAGTACAAGAACCTATAAGTCCGTATTGAACTTCAAGAGGCCATCCGTTTTCTTTTGCTTTTTTCCCAAGCTCTCCAATAGGCGTGTATACATCAGGAGAGAAAGGTCCGTTAAGCGCAGGCTCAAGAGTGCTCAAATCAATCTCTATTACTTGGTCGAAATACTTCGATGGGTCAGCATAAACTTCAGCGTCTCCCGTGAGATGTTCTTTTATTTTATCAGCTTCTACCGCTATATCAGCTCTGCCAGTTGCCTTCAAGTAACGGCTCATAGATTCATCATAGCCGAAAGTAGAAGTAGTAGCTCCTATCTCAGCACCCATGTTGCAGATAGTTCCTTTACCTGTACAAGACATAGAGATGGCTCCTGGTCCAAAGTATTCAACGATGGCTCCTGTACCTCCTTTAGCACTTACGATTCCGGCCACTTTAAGGATAACATCTTTAGGACTGCTCCAACCATCTAGTTTCCCAGTCAATTTCACTCCAATGAGCTTAGGAAATTTCAATTCCCAAGGCATCCCTGCCATAACATCTACAGCATCAGCTCCACCAACACCGATTGCTACCATTGCTAACCCACCAGCATTCACGGTATGAGAATCAGTTCCTATCATCATTCCGCCTGGGAATGCATAGTTCTCTAGAACCACTTGGTGTATGATTCCTGCACCTGGCTTCCAGAATCCGATACCATATTTATTGGAGACAGATTCCAAGAAATTAAAGACCTCGTTGTTCTTGTTCAATGCATCCTGCATGTCCTTATCAGCACTTACACGGGCTTGAATCAAGTGGTCGCAATGCACAGTGCTGGGAACTGCAACTTTATTGCGGCCTGAGCTCATGAACTGTAGTAAAGCCATCTGAGCTGTAGCATCTTGCATGGCTACTCGGTCTGGCGCGAAATCGACATAACTCTTGCCACGTTCGAAGGCTTCTTTAGTATTGGCGTCCCAAAGATGGGTGTAGAGAATTTTTTCAGAAAGAGTCAATGGCTTATTAAGCAATGTTCTTGCTGCTTTTATACGTTCAGGGAATCGCTGATAAACAGCTTTGATCATGTCTAGATCGAAAGTCATATGCTAGGGTATTAAAAATGGATTTTATGGGGCTGCGAAGATACACTTTTCCTTGTGATCCTATTGCAGGGCTTGAAGAATCTAGACCTCTATCGAATTGTGCTTTAGAAAAACAGGCCTGATTACTGTAGAAAATAAAAAAGGAGAAAATTGCCTCCTTTTTCGATTGAATTAGCCAATTATTATTGCTTTATAACCTTATCAATGGCTGACGTTTCCACTCCTTTCAAAGTGAGTACTTAGATGCCTGGCTCTACCTTACTATGGTATATTTCAAATGATCCTACCTCTTGAGATAATCTCGTTTAGATTATCGTGCTTCCGGCCATATTGCTTAGAATCACTCTATCACCGTATTGCATTTTCTCATTGTTTTTCATCCATACGAAGTTCGAAGTTGGCACTGGATACTTCACCAATGACTCTTGATCCGCAAGATGCTATGGGGCTATAGTGCTACTCGTAAATGGTCTCATGCCAGCATTTGACCCAGTACTCAGTTGCCTACACGAAAATGCACCTTCATACGTGCTTATAGCAATCCATGTTCTATAGACAATTGAAAGTCGTATTGCATGATACATATTGATCCGCGATAGAACATCAGTCCAGAGTAAGATGAAGTTCTCTTATGGCATATCGTTCTTTTATAGAAAGTAGGGCCTTGTTATTATCTGGTCAGCGTTTATTTTATAGAGGCGCAATCAAGAACGGTGTACTACTTGGATTTTGACAAGGAAACAAACTGAAAGATGCAAAGGGGTATTTGAAAAAGGGTGACACTAAAAAAGTGTTTTATAAAATCTTCCAAAAGCTTGAAGACACAGACGCAATAGCCATTACAGAGTTTTTATATGAAGTACTAGTCCTAGATCAAAGCTTTAAGTGATGGTTCAGTCTAAATCAAATCCCTACTTTTCCTTTAACATTGTATACTGGCTTTTCATATAGCAAGGCCTAGTCCATATATACACCAGATTTTGAGCGACCTTCTACTCATATGTCCGCCTTTCACGCAGTTGAACACCCCCTACCCTGCGACCGCATACTTGAAAGGATTCCTAAATACAAAAGGAATCAAGAGCTTTCAAATGGACTTGGGAATAGAAGTTATTCTATCTCTCTTTTCTAATAAAGGGTTGAAAGACCTCTTCGAATATGCAAAACAGAATGACCTTATAAAGACTGAGAACGCTAAACGAATCCATGCGCTGAGCGCGATTTATCTCAAACAGATTGATCAAGTAATCCATTTTCTGCAGGGCAAAAATCAAAGTTTTACTAGGCAATTATGTGCTAATGGGTTCTTGCCTCAGGCGTCACGTTTTAACGAATTAGATAATCTGGATTGGGCTTTTGGCAGTATGGGCATTCAAGATAAAGCCAAGCACTTGGCCACCTTGTTTTTAGAAGACCTTTCTGATTTTATTATTGAAAGTGTAGATCCGCACTTCGGGTTTAGTAGATATGCAGAACGCTTGGGAATGAGCGCAAATACATTTGATGAATTAAATCAAGAGTTAAACGCTCTTCCCAGTTATATTGACTTAATCAGCCTTGGCATCCTTGAACGGAAATTAGCTAAGCACAAGCCTAAATTAGTATGCTTTACTGTTCCCTTCCCAGGAAACCTCTACAGTGCGTTCAGGGCTGCTCAATACATTAAGAAAACATATCCTGAAATCAGGATTGCCATGGGCGGTGGCTTCCCTAATACGGAACTTCGGGATCTGAATGACCCTCGTGTATTCGATTATTTTGATTTCATTTCTATTGATGATGGAGAGCTTCCCATCGAACTGCTGCATGAATATGTAATAAATGGAAATATAGACATAGCACTGAAGAGAACCTTTGTTCGTGAAGATGGAAAAGTGAAGTATCACAATTCATCTCCACGAAGTGATTATAAACAAAGGGAACTAGGATGCCCTGATTACAGCGACCTAAACTTGGAGCACTACATTTCAGTCATTGAAGTAGCAAATCCGATGCACAGTTTATGGAGTGATGGGCGATGGCTCAAGCTGACCATGGCACATGGCTGTTACTGGGGAAAGTGCACCTTCTGTGATATCTCCTTAGATTATATCAAGCTCTATGAACCCATAGCTGCTGGCCTCCTAGTGGATCGTATGGAAGAGATGATCAGCCAGACGGGAGAACGCGGATTCCATTTTGTGGATGAAGCTGCGCCACCCGCGCTCATGCGGTCATTGGCCTTAGAAATCATACGTAGAGGTTTAAACGTCACGTGGTGGACCAACATCCGATTTGAGAAGAGCTTTTCACGCAATCTATGCCGATTGCTCAGCGCATCAGGCTGCATAGCAGTTTCAGGAGGACTTGAAGTGGCTTCAGATAGACTGTTAGCCTTAATAGAAAAAGGAGTCACCGTGGAGCAGGTGGCGCAGGTCACACAGAACTTCACTGAGTCAGGAATCATGGTTCATGCATATCTGATGTATGGATATCCGACTCAGACAGTACAAGAGACCATAGATAGTCTTGAAATGGTACGGCAGCTCTTTGAATTAGGTGTTCTTCAATCTGGTTTCTGGCATCAATTTGCCCTCACAGCGCACAGTCCAGTTGGAATGAATCCAGAGAAATATGGTGTAACTCCTGTATTGAAAGAGATTCGATTTGCGAATAATGACATACAGTTTACTGATAAAACTGGCATAGATCATAATCGGTTTAGTGCTGGATTAAAAAAATCACTGTTCAATTACATGCATGGTATTGGCTTCGATTATCCGCTTCAATTCTGGTTCGAGGAAGACATTCCAAAAACACTCATTCGAAAAAATCAGCTTGAAAAGTCTCTTGAAAAATCAATTGACGCGAACGTAGAAGGCCATGCAAAAATAATCTGGTTAGGATCGAATCCTAACATTACAATCACTGCTAAGAAAGGTCAGGAAATATGGCATATGACTTTTTATGAAAAAACGAATCAGATAGAAATCAACATGGACCCGATACGAGGAAGATGGCTTCAAGAACTATTTGAAAAAACCAATCCCCGTGAAAAGAAACTCATGAGCTTGGCTGCTGTCAGAGCATCCTATGAATCTGAATTCGGTGATTTCGAAGATTTCTGGAAGTCCGAAAAGATGGAACTCCTGAGGGAATTAGGTCTATTAATACTCTAGTTTAGTTCTCATAGGACAAGTATTGCTTTAATACCTTTGCAAAAAAAGAAGTTTTGATAGAAATAGGAAGATTCAATGAACTAGAGATTCTCAGGCTGACCAGTGTAGGTTTGTACCTAGGAGATGAATCAGGCGAGGATATCTTGCTTCCGAATAAGTATTGCCCTGAGACCTATGAGATAGGCGATATGATAGAGGTCTTCGTCTATAGAGATTACGATGAACGTAAAATTGCTACGAACATCATTCCTAAAATCTTCTTGCATGAATTCGCCTTGCTGGAGTGCGTTACGGTATCTGAATTCGGTGCATTTCTAGACTGGGGCATGGAGAAACACCTCATGGTTCCATTTAGGGAGCAAAGGAAAAAACTAGAAGAAGGCCGCTGGTATGTGGTCTATCTTGACATAGATGAGAAGACAGACCGCTTGTATGCCAGCAACAAATTGAATAGATTCCTGCAAAATGAGGAACTGACAGTAGAGCTAAATCAGGAAGTGGGGCTAGTAGTGATGTCACAGAGTCCTATGGGGTATACTGTTATTGTAGAACATGAGCATAAAGGTCTTGTTTATGATAATGAAGTCTTCACGGAGCTCAATGTAGGGGACGTAATCACTGGCTATGTGCGAGCAATACGCGAGGACAACAAATTAGATATCTCCTTACATCCTATAGGATATGTGAATGCCAAGGATCATAACTGTGAGATTATCTATGAAGAACTTAGGGTTCATAGTGGATTCCTTCCTTTGACAGATAAGAGCAGCCCTCAAGTCATCTCTGAATACTTCGGCATCAGTAAGAAGGCATTTAAAAAAGCCATAGGAGCCTTGTATAAAGAACGAAAGATTGAAATAGGTCCTAAGGGAATCAGTCTCGCAGACAAGGAGTGAATTCGCGGTGTTCTCGAATCTATTTTATAGTTGAGACCTCTGGTCGCACACAGAATAAACGTAGACGTAACCGAAGGCAGCATAGGTTTTTTTAGCATTACATGATGCATAAACTGAGAGTCTAGAATCTAATAAAAGATATGCGCTGAGTGAGTTCTGAATGTCAGCACATTACTGCTTGAGAACTAAAATCAGATTGAACTTCAAATGCGATTCACGTTAAAGAAATAAATCCTTTTCAAGGAACACAGATTACTTCAAAGAACAAAGGCGCATAACCAGCCCAAAGCCCTTTGCCTCCTTGGACGTTGCTGGGAAGATTTGTAGGAATAGCAAACGGTGATCCAGTACTCACAAACTGATCATCCGAAATAGAAATATAATTCTCAACGGCCAATGTAGTTGCAGCAAATTTTACGGTAACTGTGTCGTTCAACTTGAAGAACCCTGCTTCTTCATTAGTATCATCCAGCTTGTTGCTGTTCGCAATAGAACCTCTGTTATAGATAAATTCAAAAGTCAATCCATCAAAGAAAGAATCCTCAAATACTGACCCTATTGGCGCAATAAATCCAAAATCTTTTTGCTCTTGAGTTCCTGAGTATTTATTGGTTCGCTGGGCCCACCATCGATAGGCATTTCGAGTGGATGCCGGATCACTTAACTCTGCATGCAAGAATCCCAAAGAGTCACTTGCAGCCCAGAATTCAAACCAAAGACTATCCAAAGGAATTGACTGCGGAATTAATGTTTCTGCACGTAAAACCTGAGCCTCAGCAGTGATGATATCTAAGAAATAATAAACTCCTTCTTCTCCTATCATACTCAAGGTCAAGTCTGTATATACACAATACTCTATTTCAAGAAGATCCTCAGGCGTGACTCCGAGAAGCTCAGCGGCTAATATCAATTCCTCACCTTCAAGTGTGGCAGCGCACAGTTCTTGAAGTTGGATGGTATCCGTTCCATTGCTCACTGTGACAATAGCATCATGCACAAAAATTCCTGCCAGGGCACTTGCATTCAAGGGCGCATTAAAACTCTGAGTTCGTGTAAGAAAAATCAAAGGAGGTTGGCCCGTTTCAATGCGACCATCTACAACTATTTCAGACTGAACATCAGGGAAACTCAAATCTACGTTCTTAGTGCAGGACACAAGAAAAAGAAAGGATATGCAAAGAAGAAAAAGTCTCATGCTAGATTAAAATTTAAAGTTCCAAGTGACTGAAGGAAGCACAGTGAAAAGGCTAACCTGCTTCACTTGAAAAGCGAATTCATCATTTCCCGGCTCCCCAAAAGTGTCAATATAATAGAAGAACGGATTAGCTCTGTTGTACGAATTATAGACTCCAAAATTCCAAGAGGACTCCCATTTTCTTGCCACTTCAATTTTCTCTCCAGTACTAGGGTCTTTCCTAGTTTTATAAGGCTTCACGTGATACGTTGCTGAGAGATCCAAGCGATGGAAATTACGCATGCGACTTGAGTTTCTTGGGCCATATATAAATTCAACTCTCTGTTCTGATGGACTGAAATACCAAGATTCAGGCAGGGTGATAGCACTACCAGTAGCGAAGACAAACACGCCAGCAAAGGTCCAACGTTCATTATGTTCATGAGTAACAGCGAGAGAAATATCATGCCTGCGATCGTAGCGTGCGTAGAATTCTTCTCCATCCAATATCTCCTCAAATTGCCTTTTCGTGCGACTCCAGGTATAGCCAATCCAACCTGTCGTTCTTCCTACTCTGCGCTTCAGGAAAAGTTCCAATCCATAGGAAAATCCATCTCCGAACGTGAGTTGATTGTCCACGTTATTCAGAACACCGTTCTGAGGTTGTTCTCCCTCTTTATATTCTAATTGATTGAATAAATCCTTGTAATAAATTTCAACACTTGCTTCATACGTATCATCAGCGAAATTTCTGAAATATCCCAAATTGTATTGGTTACCTAATTGTGGTTTTACACGCTCTGAAGACGGAATCCAAAGATCAGTAGGCAATCCTAAGGGAGAGAAGCTAGCTAAGTGAACGAATTGCAGATTTCGTGTGTATGCAGCTTTTATGGAGCTCTTTTCATTTAAAGCAAAACGCGCTGAAATCCTGGGTTCTAAGCCAATGTAATCGGCAACATTAGTCCCTTTAGAATACTCAATAATATCCACTGTTTCATCACCTTCTTTGATGTAACGCTTAAAGGGACCTGTTTGAATAAAATAAGGAACTCGAAGTCCTGCGTTAACCGTAAGTCTATCAGTGATATCAAAGTCATCCATGATATACGCTGACATCTCATGTGCGTAAATCTGTTCTTTCTCACCGGTATTAAAATCAGTTCCACCAAAGCTCACCTCTGCAAAACTTGGAGTGTAGCGGTGATTGACATAACCAAGACCAAACTTCACACGATGTTTTGAGTTAGGAAAATAGCTCCAATCATTCTTTAGCGTATAATCTCTTATCCCTGAAGTTAATTTGAAGGTAAAATCATCTTGCCCTCCATCAAAAGCAAAATTGTACTGAGTAAATGTGGCTGTAGTGTTAGTGAAAATTCTTTCACTGAAAAGATGATTCCAACGTAAGGACGTAGTGGCGTTTCCCCATGGAATCTTAAAATCAATATTTGCTTCGGGCAAGACAAATCCGAATTTATCTTTACCAAAATATCCAGAGAGATAGACTCTATCCTTCTCTGATATTCTCCAGTTCACTTTGGCATTCAGGTCATAGAAATAATACCCCGTCCCTTTGTATTCAGTGTTCTCAATCAAAGGTCTCGTGAGCACATCTATGTATGTTCTTCGAGCTGAGATAATGAAAGAGGCTGTGTCCTTTTTTATGGGTCCTTCAAGAGTAAGACGCGATGAGATAAGTCCTATACCACCACTCGCGGAGAAATTCTTCATATTCCCTTCATTCATGGTAATATCAAGAACTGATGCTAACCGACCCCCGTAATTCGCAGGCATTCCACCTTTGATAAGTTCAACGTTCTTAATAGCGTCAGAATTGAAAACAGAGAAGAATCCGAATAAATGGGAGGCATTATATACCACAGCTTCGTCAAGGAGAATCAAGTTCTGATCAGGACCTCCACCGCGTACATAGAATCCGGCATTTCCTTCACCTATGGAAGATACTCCAGGCAATAATTGAATGGTCTTAAGAATGTCTACTTCTCCGAATACGGCTGGGAGAGACTTCACCTGTTGAACATCAAGTCGAGCGACACTCATTTGAGTGCTTTCCACATTGCTTCTGCGCTCTGCTTCTATGACTACTTCTTTGAATAAAATGCTGTTCAATTTCAGTTCAATTTTCTTGGAGACATTTCTTTGTAGGGAGATTTTCTCCTCATATGCTTGATAGCCAAGAAACGCAACACGAAAGTCATACTCTCCTTCGGGTAAGGTCAATGAGAAGAAACCATAGGTATTAGTTGTAGTTCCTTTTAAGCCTTCTTTCTCGTAAACATTGGTCCCAATAAGTGTTTCACCTGTAATAGCATCATAGACATAGCCTGAGATAGTAAAAGACTGAGCGAAAAAATTAAGCGAAAAAAGGAGGAGAATACACAGAAGAAAAATACGTGTCATACCAATATTAAACATTTCATGATTCGCAAGAATGACCAAAGCTAATCAGTCATGCTAAATGGAAAACACCAATCTACATGATAATAAGCATTACCATTCGAAGATTGAGACATCAATAGTGAGTATATAGCTTCACTGATTTACATGAGTAGGCTTCTAGATTGCAGCGTTCTGATTGAACAGACTAGTGATATAGGCCAAAGTATTGGTCATACTAGAACCTTGACCTGTTGAGAGTGCGAAATCTGACGTGAATAAGTCGACTTGATGCAGATCAGTAATAGAGGGGTCGCATGCGCCATAGGCACGATTCACCCTTAGGGGTTTAGGATTAGCTAATTTCAAAGCTGAGAACTCTTCGCAGTTCAGAGAGAATAGTGAACCTTTCGTCACTTGATTGACTTAAGCTAAAGCCGATCTAAGAGTCGAGGCAGAAAAAAGTTCAAACTCTTGAGACAAATCATTAAAAACACCCTTTGTCTCAGATTCATTGTTCATGGTCAACACGGCAACTTGAAGAACTGTTTCATCTTCTCCAATTTACAGAGAGAATCCAATTAAACATGTAATCATCGCTGCCATTAACATCAGCAGTCGTGATGTGATACATCCCACGAAGCGACAAAGCCAGTCAGAGAAATCCAGATTGGTAAAACTTTTCATAGTAATTGAAATTTGATTAATAAAACATACACGAATTCTCGAATAATGACGTCAATCATTCGATTAAGTGACAGCTATACTCTACCAACCAAAAAGATCATACCCATTAATGGGTATTCTCATATTCAACTGATTCAAAGGGGATTTACTAGTTAAATCAAGGCTTTCACCTTACCCCTTGCCTATAAAATGGGGTCAATTTTAAATCTATAAAAACAAAAAAAAGGCGATTCTTATCAGAATCGCCTTTAACAATAAATAGATTTAGATACTTAAGCCTTCTCTTCGACCAAAGCCTCTCTTTCTGCTTTTGAAGCTAGAAGTTTCTCGTATTCTTCCTTTGATCCAACGACTCTTCCCATAAATTCCCTAGCACCCGTTCCTGCTGGAATCAAGTGACCAACGATTACATTTTCCTTCAATCCCATCAAGTGATCCACCTTACCGCTTATAGCAGCTTCATTCAAGACTTTAGTAGTCTCTTGGAAGGATGCTGCAGAGATAAAGCTCTCTGTCTGCAAGGAAGCCCGAGTGATACCTTGAAGTAATGGATACGAAGTAGCTGGTACCGCCTCTCTCGCGTCAGCCAAGCCTTTGTCATTTCTCTTTAATTGAGAATTCACATCACGCAGATTACGTGAAGTAATGATTTGACCAAGTTTAAGCTCATCCGTCTCTCCAGTTTCTGTTACCACCATCTTACCGAAAATCTCATCATTCACTGCAGCGAATTCAGTCTTGTTCACACTTTGATTCTCAAGAAGCTTAGTGTCTCCTGGGTCAGCGATAATCACTTTACTCATCATCTGTCTTACGATGACCTCAAAGTGCTTGTCATTAATCTTCACACCCTGCAGACGATATACTTCTTGAACTTCGTTCACCAAGTATTCCTGAACCGCTGTAGGTCCTTTGATCGCCAAGATGTCAGATGGAGTAATAGCTCCGTCAGAAAGTCTCATACCAGCTTTCACGAAGTCATTCTCCTGAACGAGGATGTGCTTGGAAAGAGAAACGAGATACTTCTTGATCTCACCCGTCTTAGATTCTATGATAATCTCACGGTTACCACGCTTGACCTTACCATAGCTTACGATACCATCAATCTCAGAAACAACAGCTGGGTTAGAAGGATTACGTGCTTCGAAAAGCTCGGTTACCCTTGGTAGACCTCCCGTAATGTCTCCTGATCTTCCAGATACTCGTGGAATCTTCGCAAGGATTTCTCCTGTTCCGATTTTCGCGCCATCCTTCACATTAATGTGAGCACCTACAGGAAGTGAATACGAACGCAAAACATCCTTGCCTTTCATCAGCTGAATCTCAGGGTTCTTCTTCTTATCCTTAGTCTCAATGATTACTTTCTCACGGTATCCTGTGGCCTCATCCACCTCTTCTCTGAAGGTGATACCATCCTCTACATTCACGAATTGGATTTTACCATCCATCTCTGTAAGAATCAAGGCGTTATATGGATCCCAACGACAGATAACATCACCTTTACTCACTTTCTTCTTCTTTCCTACAAGATATTCAGAACCGTAAGGAATGTTACTGGTCATGAGTACGATACCTGTATCTGGATCTATGATTTTCATCTCAGCAGAACGACCTATCACCACCTCAATGGAATCATCTCCTTCTTTCCTAATAACAGTCTTCAACTCGTCTATCTCCAACTTACCGTCATGCTTCGCTGTTACAGCGTTTTCATCTGCAATGTTCGAGGCGGCTCCACCAATGTGGAAGGTTCTTAATGTAAGCTGTGTTCCTGGCTCTCCTATGGACTGTGCAGCAATAACTCCCACCGCTTCACCCACAACTACCATAAATCCGGTAGCAAGGTTTCTTCCGTAGCATTTACCACATACTCCACGTTTCATATCACAGGTCAATACCGAACGAATCTCTACTTCCTCGATTCCTTCTTCCTCGATGCGCAGTGCAATCTCCTCAGTAATCTCTTCACCAGCTTCAAGTAAAAGCTCCTTTCCGCGAAGATCATATAGATCATGTACAGTGCATCTTCCAAGGACTCTGTCCTTCAATGACTCCACGATGTCCTCATTCTTTTTTAAGGCAGTCACTACAAGACCACGAAGTGTTGCGCAATCATCATTAGTGATGATTACATCTTGAGCAACGTCAACCAGCCTACGGGTAAGATACCCTGCGTCAGCCGTTTTAAGTGCCGTATCTGCAAGTCCTTTACGAGCTCCGTGAGTAGATATAAAATACTCAAGAATGGACAGCCCTTCCTTGAAGTTAGAGAGAATAGGATTCTCGATAATCTCTTGACCTCCAGAAGTTCCTGACTTACGTGGCTTAGCCATCAATCCTCTCATTCCACTCAACTGACGAATCTGTTCCTTAGATCCACGAGCTCCTGAGTCAAACATCATATAGATAGAGTTGAATCCGAATTTATCGGTCTTCAAACGGTCCATCAAGATATTGGTCAATCGACTATTCGTGTGCGTCCAGATATCAATAGTCTGGTTATAACGCTCATTATTAGTAATAAGACCCATATTGTAGTTAGCCAGGATGGCATCTACTTCTTTAACGGCCTTTTCTACTAATTTATCTTTCTCTGGTGGAATGATTACATCCTCCAAGTTAAAGGATAGACCTCCTTCGAATGCCATACGGAATCCTAGGTCCTTGATTTCATCCAAGAAGTGTGCTGTTTTAGAGACACCCACTTCCTTCATGATTCTTCCGATAATGTCCCTAAGGGATTTCTTGGTCAGAAGTTCATTGATATAACCTACTCCTTTTGGCACTACTTCGTTAAAGATTACTCTTCCACAGGTAGTTTCAATCATCTCGAATCCTGTACCATCTTTAGTAGGGATTCTCACTTTTATGACAGCGTGTAATTCAAGACGCTTTTCATTGTTCGCAATGATTACTTCCTCAGGAGAGTAAAAGGTAAGTCCTTCTCCCTTCACGACAAGATCCTTATCGCTCTTCTTCGCTTTGGTGATATAATACAGTCCCAAGACCATGTCCTGTGAAGGAACGGTAATAGGTGCCCCATTTGCTGGATTCAAAATATTGTGAGAGGCAAGCATGAGCAATTGCGCTTCCATGATTGCAGCATTTCCTAATGGAAGGTGGACAGCCATCTGGTCACCATCAAAGTCAGCGTTGAATGCTGTACATACCAATGGGTGAAGACGAATCGCTTTTCCTTCAATCATCTTAGGCTGGAACGCTTGGATACCCAGACGGTGAAGGGTCGGTGCTCTGTTTAGTAGCACTGGGTGACCTTTCAATACGTTCTCAAGGATATCCCAAACTACTGGTTCTTTCCTGTCTACAATCTTCTTTGCACTCTTCACCGTTTTCACGATACCTCTTTCAATCATCTTACGAATGATGAATGGCTTAAAGAGCTCAGCTGCCATGTCCTTAGGAAGACCACATTCATGGAGCTTCAAGTTAGGTCCAACGACAATGACCGAACGTGCTGAATAGTCTACACGCTTACCAAGTAGGTTTTGACGGAAACGACCTTGCTTTCCTTTCAAGCTATCGCTTAAAGATTTCAATGGACGGTTCGCATCTGTTTTCACAGCGCTAGACTTTCTGGAGTTATCGAACAATGAATCCACAGATTCCTGAAGCATACGCTTCTCGTTCCTCAAGATTACTTCCGGAGCTTTAATCTCTAAAAGACGCTTCAGACGGTTATTACGGATGATTACCCTACGATACAGGTCATTCAAATCCGAAGTCGCAAAACGACCACCATCTAGTGGCACCAATGGACGAAGTTCTGGCGGAATCACAGGCACAGCCTTCACAATCATCCACTCAGGGTTGTTCTTGATTCTAGAATTCGCATCACGGAAAGACTCCACTACTTGTAGTCTCTTCAATGCTTCATTCTTTCTCTGCTGAGAAGTTTCAGTATTCGCAGCATGTCTAAGATCATAAGATAGTTGGTCCAAGTCAAGACGCTTCAAGAGCTCATATAGAGACTCAGCACCCATCTTCGCTATGAACTTATTAGGGTCAGAATCATCTAAATACTGATTCTCTTTAGGCATACGATCCAAAGCATCCAAATACTCTTCCTCAGAAAGGAAATCCAAGTAGTTCACAGGTTCGCCTTCGTTATTGACTGCGCCTCCTGCATTGATGACTACATAACGCTCATAATAGATGATCTGATCCAACTTCTTAGAAGGAAGTCCGAGCAAATAACCCATTTTGTTAGGAAGAGAACGGAAGTACCAGATATGAGCAACAGGCACCACCAATTGGATGTGTCCCATACGTTCTCTACGCACTTTTTTCTCAGTAACTTCTACTCCACAACGGTCACAGACAATCCCTTTATAACGGATACGCTTGTATTTACCGCAGTGACATTCGTAATCTTTTGTTGGCCCGAAGATCCTCTCGCAGAACAATCCATCACGCTCAGGCTTATACGTCCTGTAGTTGATGGTTTCTGGCTTAAGTACTTCTCCGAATGAGCGCTCCAAAATCTGCTCAGGTGATGCCAGGCTGATTGTAATTGTGTTGAAGTCGCTTTGTCCTATTCTATCCCTTTGTAATGCCATGATATCTTGTTGCTAATGTGATGAAAGAGATTTCAATTAATCTAATGAGACATTCAATCCCAATCCAGCTAATTCGTTCAAGAGTACGTTGAAGGACTCCGGTATACCTGGTTTAGGTAGTGGTTCTCCTTTCACGATACTCTCATACGCTTTGGCTCTTCCTATGACGTCATCTGACTTCACAGTGAGGATTTCCTGAAGGATATTGGCGGCACCGAATGCTTCGAGTGCCCATACCTCCATCTCTCCAAAACGCTGACCACCGAACTGCGCCTTACCACCCAACGGTTGTTGAGTAATGAGCGAGTATGGTCCTATTGAACGAGCGTGCATCTTATCGTCAACCATGTGCGAGAGCTTGATCATATAAATGATACCCACTGTTGCTGGCTGATCGAAACGATGTCCAGTCTCACCATCACTCAAATATGTAGTCCCGTATGTAGGAATTCCCGCTTTCTTAGTATAGCTGACAATGTCATCTACTGTTGCACCATCGAAAATTGGAGTAGCGAATTTCAATCCAAGCTTCTCTCCTGCCCAACCAAGCACAGTCTCATAGATCTGTCCAAGGTTCATCCTTGAAGGCACACCCAGTGGATTCAATACGATATCTACTGGAGTTCCATCTTCTAGGTACGGCATATCCTCTTCACGGACAATCTTCGCTACGATACCCTTATTTCCGTGACGTCCTGCCATCTTATCTCCTACTTTCAGCTTACGCTTCTTGGCGATATAGACTTTGGCCATCTTGATTATTCCAGTGGGAAGCTCATCTCCTACAGAAACTTGGAAGCTCTTACGCTTGTATTTTCCTAAGATGTCATTGTTCATCAAGCTGTAGTTATGCAGCAAGACTTCAATGCTCTTGTTCAATTCATCATCAGTAGTCCATCCTTTAGGATTTACTACTTCATAATCTACTTTCTCAAGGGCCTTCTGAGTGAACTTCACTCCTTTCTTGATGAACTCTTCACGGTAGTGATTGAACACTCCTTGTGAAGTTTTACCGCTGACCAATTTGAATACCTTCTGAATGATGGTATTCTTTAATTCCTTCAGCTCTTCATTCTGTTCTTTTTCTAGCTGATCCAAGATGGGCTTGTCAGTAGCTTTCGCTTTTCTGTCCTTCACCGCTCTAGAGAATAGTTTCTTGTCAACAACTACCCCTTTAAGAGATGGATGCGCTTTAAGGGATGCATCTTTTACATCACCTGCTTTATCTCCGAAGATGGCTCTTAAGAGTTTCTCTTCAGGGGATGGATCAGATTCACCTTTTGGAGTGACTTTACCGATAAGGATATCTCCTTCGTTCACTTCAGCTCCTACGCGGATCATTCCGTGCTCATCCAAGTCCTTAGTTGCTTCTTCAGAAACGTTAGGGATATCAGCAGTCAGTTCTTCCATTCCACGCTTGGTATCACGCACTTCTAGCGTGTACTCATCTATGTGAACAGAGGTGAACAAGTCATCCTTTACTACTTTCTCTGAAATCACTATCGCATCCTCGAAGTTGTATCCTTTCCAGGGCATGAAGGCCACTTTCAGGTTTCTTCCGAGTGCAAGTTCTCCATTTTCAGTTCCGTATCCTTCACAGAGAACATCTCCCAATTCTACGCGCTGTCCAAGACTCACTATAGGTCTTAGGTTCATCACTGTACCTTGGTTAGTCTTCTGGAATTTAGTGATCTGATATTCCTTTACGTCATCTTCAAAGCTCAATAGACGCTCGTCATCAGAACGGTCATAGCGGATAACAATCTTAGTTGCATCCACATATTCTACTTTACCATCTCCTTCAGCAGAGTGAAGCACACGAGAGTCACGAGCTACTAGGTGCTCAAGACCAGTTCCCACATAAGGAGCTTGTGGTATCAAAAGCGGAACAGCCTGACGCATCATGTTAGATCCCATCAAGGCACGGTTCGCGTCATCATTCTCAAGGAATGGGATAAGCGATGCCGCGATAGAGGCAATCTGGTTAGGAGCCATGTCCATGTAATGAATCTCCTCAGGTGCAACCAATGGGAAGTCACCTCTCTGACGCGTCTTAACAATCTTCGTCTGAAATTCACCTTTCTTATCTACATCGGCATTAGCCTGAGCGATGATTTTATCATCCTCCTCTTCTGCGCTGAGATAGGTCATAGTGTCTTTCTTGACTTTACCGTTCTTAACCTCCATATAAGGAGTCTCGATAAATCCAAGTTTGTTCACTTTAGCAAATACACACATTGAACTAATCAATCCAATGTTAGGACCCTCAGGGGTTTCAATAGTACAAAGTCTTCCGTAGTGCGTATAGTGTACGTCACGAACCTCGAATCCTGCACGCTCTCTGGAGAGTCCTCCAGGTCCTAGTGCTGACATTCTACGCTTGTGCGTAATCTCGGCCAACGGATTTGTTTGGTCCATGAACTGAGATAGCTGATTCGTTCCAAAGAATGAATTGATTACGGAAGAAAGTGTCTTCGCGTTGATCAAATCAGTGGGAGTGAATACCTCATTATCACGAACGTTCATACGTTCACGAATAGTCCTTGCCATACGAGCAAGACCAACTCCAAATTGAGAATACAATTGCTCACCTACAGTTCTAACCCTTCTGTTACTCAAGTGGTCGATATCATCGACATCAGTCTTGGAGTTCACCAATTCAATCAAATGCTTAATAATGCAGATGATGTCTTCCTTGGTTAAGGTTCTATTGTCGTTGGTCAGGCTATGACCTAATTTTCTGTTGATTCTGAAACGTCCAACATCACCTAAGTCATAACGTTGCTCAGAGAAGAAGAGCTTGTCAATTACACCACGAGCTGTCTCGAGGTCTGGTGGCTCGGCATTTCTTAATTGACGGTAGATGTGCTCTACAGCTTCTTTTTCAGAATTAGAAGTATCCTTATGAAGCGTATTGTAGATGATTGTAAAATCAGCTGTGTTCACGTTCTCCTTATGAAGGATGATGGTCTTAGCACCTGAATCAGCGATAAGATCAACATGTTCTTTTTCAAGGATAGTCTCCCTATCCAATACGACTTCGTTACGTTCGATAGAAACTACTTCACCTGTATCTTCATCTACGAAGTCTTCAATCCAAGTCTTCAAGACACGCGCAGCCAACTTACGGCCTAGGCATTTCTTGACTCCTGCTTTGGACACCTTCACTTCATCAGCAAGACCGAAAATCTCGAGGATGTCCTTATCAGTTTCAAAACCAATGGCACGAAGTAGTGTAGTTACAGGTAATTTTTTCTTACGGTCAATATAGGCATACATGACATTATTTATGTCAGTAGCGAATTCGATCCAAGATCCCTTAAAAGGAATAACCCTAGCAGAGTAAAGCTTCGAACCATTAGCGTGATGGCTTTGGCTAAAGAATACACCCGGGCTGCGATGAAGCTGTGAAACGATTACACGTTCAGCACCGTTAACGATGAATGAACCTTTAGGTGACATATAAGGAATGGTACCTAAGTACACGTCCTGTACGATGGTTTCGAAGTCCTCGTGTTCAGGGTCAGTACAATACAGTTTAAGTTTCGCTTTAAGCGGAACAGCATAGGTCACACCTCTATCGATACATTCCTGAATGGTGTAGCGGGGAGGATCTATGAAATAGTCTTGGAACTCCAAGACGAACTGATTTCGGGTATCAGTAATAGGGAAGTTATCAGAGAAAACTCTGAATAGACCTTCTGTTTTGCGATCCTCTGGGTTGGTTTCCAGCTGAAAGAACTCCTTGAATGATTTCAATTGGATATCCAAGAAATCAGGATAATCGGTCTTGAATGGGCTCTTAGAGAAATTGATCCTTTCTGTATTCTTCTTCATCTCAAGCTAGTGATGTGGGTTTCTGAAGGCTATATGTAAAAAATTGGTTTCCTGACAAACAGGAAAGGGTTCAGACCCTGAAGTCATACTTCAGGGTCTGAACCTTAAGGAAATCTAGTGAGTTGGGGCTTACTTAAGCTCCACCTCTGCTCCTGCTTCCTCAAGTTGCTTCTTAAGGCCTTCGGCCTCATCTTTAGAAACACCTTCCTTGAGTGCGCTAGGAGCACTGTCCACCAAGTCCTTAGCTTCTTTCAAGCCAAGACCGGTGAGTTCTTTCACAGCCTTTACGATAGCTAGCTTATTAGGGCCAGCTGCCTTAAGGATAACATCGAACTCTGTTTTCTCTTCAACAGCGGCACCACCATCACCACCTCCTGCTGGGCCTGCGAAGGCCACTGCAGCTGCAGCTGGTTCGATACCGTACTCATCCTTAAGGATGGTAGCGAGTTCGTTTACGTCTTTTACTGTGAGATTCACAAGCTCTTCTGCGAGTGCTTTGATATCTGCCATGTTATTATGATTTGTGAGTTATTGTTACGTTCTGTTAAGCTGATTGCCTTTCTTCCAAAGTCTTTAAAAGACCGGCTATAGTCTGACCACCCGATTTGAGGGCCGAGATGACGTTTTTCGCTGGAGATTGGAGGAGTGCAATGACATCTCCAATAAGTTCTTCCTTCGATTTTAGCGAAGCAAGCATTTCCAGTTTATCGTCACCTAAATATATAGCTGAATCTATGAAAGCACCTTTAAGTATAGGCTTCTCATGTTTTTTTCTAAAATCCTTGATGAGTTTTGCGGGAGCGTTTCCTACCTCACTTATCATGAGGGAAGTAGGCCCACGGAGCACATCATACATTTCAGAGTAGTCGACCCCTTCAATGCGTTCAAATGCCTTCAACAGAAGTGCATTTTTCACGACTTGCAACTGTATGTTGCTTTTGAAACAGGATCTTCTCAATTTATTGGTATTCTCTACCGTGAGTTCGGATGTATCTGCTAGATAAAAAACCGAACCCGAGCTGATCTTAACAGCAAGTTCATCAATGAACTTGTTTTTTTCTTCTCTGGTCATTTTCTGTTCGTTTATCTAGTTTCAAGCATTCGACACTGACTTCGAGTCAATCTGGATACTAGGGCTCATTGAAGATGACAGGAAGATGCTCTTAATATAAATGCCTTTAGAGGCACTTGGTTTGAGCTTCACTATCGTCTGCAGTAGTTCCCTGGCATTCTCCTCAATCTTCGAGCTCTCGAAAGAGACTTTTCCGACCGCGGCATGAACGATTCCGTATTTATCTACACGGAAGTCGATCTTTCCAGCTTTGACATCTTGGACAGCTTTGCCCACATCCATAGTAACAGTACCGGTCTTAGGGTTAGGCATAAGACCGCGAGGTCCTAATATCCTTCCCAAGGCTCCGACTTGTGCCATCACGTTAGGTGTACATACGATGACGTCTACGTCCGTCCAACCAGCTTTGATCTTAGCTACGTATTCATCTAACCCAACGAAATCAGCACCAGCCTCGGTAGCTTCACCTTCTTTGTCAGCAGAGCAAAGTACGAGTACCCTAACATCCTTTCCTGTACCGTGAGGTAGTGAGACCGTTCCACGCACCATTTGATTGGCTTGTCGTGGATCGACACCAAGCTTAACCGCTACATCAACAGATGCATCGAATTTAGTCTTGGTTATCTCCTTGATGATGCTTGACGCATCACTCAGGCTGTATGTAATTGTACTGTCGTACTTCGACAATGCATCTTGCATTCGCTTTGAAGTTTTTGCCATTGTTCCGAAGTATTGTTAAAATGGAGAAGAGCCACCTTTGACGGTAATACCCATACTGCGAGCAGTACCGGCTACCATCTTCATTGCAGACTCGATAGTGAAACAGTTCAAATCCTCCATTTTGTCTTCTGCTATAGTTCTAACTACATCCCAAGAGACATTTGCCACTTTCTTCCTATTGGATTCAGCGGATCCTGACTTAAGCTTGGCAGCGTCTTTTAATTGTACAGCTGCTGGCGGTGTTTTGATGACAAATTCAAATGATTTATCAGAATACACCGTGATAACAACTGGACAGACTTTGCCTGCCTTATCTTGGGTTCTAGCGTTGAACTGTTTGCAAAAGTCCATAATGTTCACACCCTTAGCACCAAGTGCTGGTCCTACTGGGGGTGATGGATTGGCTGCGCCACCTTTTACCTGCAATTTGATCAAAGCACTGACCTCTTTTGCCATTCTACGTTATTAATAGTGTTGATCGTCCATGGGAAGCTCTCTGCCAAGGCGGAGACAGAACTAACAACTGATTCAAAAAAATTACTCTTTCTCTACTTGCATATACCCCAATTCTAGAGGGGTCTTGCGTCCAAAAATCTTTACCATGACCTTCAACTTCTTCTTCTCTTCGTTGATCTCTTCGATCACACCTGTGAAGTTGTTGAATGGGCCATCTATTACTTTCACAGATTCTCCCACAATGAAAGGAATAGCGAATTGAGCATCGCTTTCAGCGAGCTGATCTAGTTTTCCAAGAATTCTATTTACTTCAGACATTCTCAGCGGAAGTGGTTCACCTCTTTTCTCAGCACCAAGGAAACCGATGACGTTCGTCACACTCTTGATTATGTGAGGAACCTCCCCCACTAAAGCTGCTTCAATAAGCACATAGCCTGGGAATATACTGCGTTCCTTACTAACTTTCTTTCCGTTCCTAATCTGGAACACTTTTTCTTGAGCAATCAATACCTGCTCGACATAATCAGAAAGGCCGGCACGTGAAATCTCCAATTCAATGAATTCCTTCACTTTCTTTTCCTTACCACTGATGGCTCGGACTACGTACCACTTCTTTTCAATATCGCTCATTTCAGATCTTTTAATGGTCAGCTTGTAGCTACTCAGAATATGCTGTAGAAGAATCCAAGGACTCCTTTCCACAAGGTGTCACCAGAATTCACCCCGAAGACATAATCCATGACGAATACAATCAATGCGATGATCATAGACGCAATCAACACCACGATAGCGCTGCTTTGAAGGTCTTTCCACGTAGGCCAAGACACTTTGTGCATCAACTCAGTATAGGACTCTGCGAAATAGCTTTTAATTCCTGCCATTAGTTTTCTTCTTTGCACGGGAGGTAAGACTTGAACTCACGACCTTAGGTTTTGGAGACCTCTGCTCTACCAACTGAGCTACACCCGTATGTCTGCTCAGGAAGATCTACCAACCCAAGTCAAACTTGGTTACTTAATAACATAGGCAAAGGTGGACCATTGAAGGTCCACCTCGCCAATGTTCATTATTATTCTAGGATCACTTAGTGATCTCGGTCACCTGACCAGCACCAACGGTACGTCCACCTTCACGAATCGCGAAGCGAAGACCCTTATCCATTGCTACAGGAACGATAAGTCTCACATTGACTGACACGTTATCACCTGGCATAACCATCTCACGTCCTTCATCCAACAATACCTCACCTGTTACATCTGTAGTACGGAAGTAGAACTGTGGACGATACCTGTTATGGAATGGGGTGTGACGTCCACCTTCTTCTTTCTTAAGTACGTAGATTTCAGCTTTGAACTCCGTGTGAGGAGTGATAGAACCTGGCTTGGCGATAACCATTCCACGCTTAATCATAGCCTTGTCGATACCACGAAGTAGAAGACCAACGTTGTCACCAGCTTCTCCGCGATTTAGGATCTTACGGAACATTTCAACACCAGTAACTGTGCTCTTCATCTTGTTCTCTTGCATACCAAGGATTTCAACTTCCTCTCCAGAGTTAACAATACCTTGCTCGATACGTCCAGTAGCAACAGTACCTCTACCTGTAATAGAGAATACGTCTTCAACAGACATAAGGAATGGCTTGTCTATTTCACGTGGTGGAATCTCAATCCAAGTATCAACAGCTTCCATCAATTCCATAACGGTAGCAGACCACTTAGCATCTCCGTTCAATGCACCTAGTGCAGAACCTTGGATGACAGGAGTGTTATCACCATCGTAATCATAGAATGAAAGCAATTCTCTAATCTCCATCTCAACGAGCTCAAGAAGCTCAGCGTCATCGACCATATCCACTTTATTCATGAATACAACCATACGAGGAACTCCTACCTGACGTCCAAGAAGGATGTGCTCACGAGTTTGTGGCATCGGGCCATCAGTTGCAGCAACAACAAGGATGGCACCGTCCATCTGGGCAGCACCTGTTACCATGTTCTTCACATAATCCGCGTGACCAGGACAGTCAACGTGAGCATAGTGACGCGTCAATGTAGTGTATTCAACGTGTGATGTATTGATAGTGATACCACGTTCTTTTTCTTCAGGAGCGTTGTCGATAGAATCGAAGCTTTTCTTTTCAGATAGCCCTGCTTCCGCCAAAACCGAAGTGATTGCGGCAGTTAGGGTGGTTTTACCGTGGTCAACGTGACCTATGGTCCCTATGTTGACGTGCGGCTTGGAGCGGTCGAAGGTTTCTTTAGCCATTGCTATTAGTTTTTGTTCTTTGTTCTTTGTTCTTTGTTCTTAATAAAAAGTCTTACCGTGGAGCCAATGAGGGGAATTGAACCCCTGACCTCTTCCTTACCAAGGAAACGCTCTACCCCTGAGCTACATCGGCAGCTGCATCACATAAAAAGTGATGCAGTTTAATGTCCGTACACTCAAGACATTACTTGAGCGGGAGACGAGACTCGAACCCGCGACCCTCAGCTTGGAAGGCTGATGCTCTACCAACTGAGCTACTCCCGCATTATTTAGATTTCAGGTTTCGAGTTCCGTAGTAAAGGTTCAGCTTGCGCTGTTACTTATAGTGAAGAACTCTAGTCTTGCATCTTATGTTATTCCAATCCTGACACCGTTGTGCCAGGCAGTAGAAACCTGTGAGGGTTTCATTAAGTGGGGAGAGCAGGATTCGAACCTACGAAGGCGTAGCCAGCAGATTTACAGTCTGCCCTCGTTAACCACTTGAGTATCTCCCCTTCAAAAAATTCCTGAGTCAGAAATTTCCGAGCCTTTTGCTCTTCACTAAAATGGAAAAGGAAAAAATAATTCCAAAACCACTCTTTTTTGACTCAAATAGATGAGCCGATGGAGGGACTCGAACCCCCGACCTGGTGATTACAAATCACCTGCTCTAGCCAGCTGAGCTACATCGGCCTATTAATCAGTACGTTACGGTGCAGATTTACGTTAAAACCTGCTATGCTCCCGCAAAAGGACTGCAAATCTATTAAAGTTCCTGCTAGTTGCCAAACATCTCTTGAAGATTTTTCCTGAGTTAGGGAAAACAAAAATGCGGCCTTGCAGCATTTGGAATGCTGTGTCATCTTAGACTAGGGTCTTTGACCTGTTCTAGTGTACGGTTCTCTTAGGTTGGTTAAGAAATATAACCTCTGGCTTCAGTAATCCGACACATGTATTAATGCGATAGGCTTATGTTCGTTTCTAGGAAGATACATTTTTCATCACTCCAGCTTTAAGACCTTATGCCTATACTGACTTTCCCCATCAATCAATTCTATGACATAATAACCAGCTTTCAGATTTGACATATCTACACTCCCATTTACTACAGCACCTTCTTTCACTACTGCTCCTTGCATGTCCATTAACCGGAAGCTTAGGTGTTGAGATGCTGTTCTGATATATAGGTTATCTTTGACTGGATTCGGGAAAATCTTTACATCAGACAGAATAGACCTAGGCTCATCAATATCCAAGAGAAGCCCGTTCTCATCAAATCTATAGAGAATGATTCCATCAGCATCAGCACTTGATGGATCAGTAAAGCGTTCTGCGGCAATGACTGCCCCACCGTCTGAAGTAGCTAATACTTTTTTCATTACATATCTAATCCCCATTCCTTCAGACATCGTCCTTTGCCAAATCATATTACCTAGGGTATCGCATTTGATCACCTTCAGCGCATTGGCATACTCTTCTCCATCTGCTTTTAGGTGAACTCCAATGAGCAAGTCATGGTCCTCATTCATATCCATTCCTCTAAAAACAGAGCCCGTGGCTGTAGAATCAGTAAATGGAAACGTGAATCTGGACCCATTTTGCCATGGCAGCGTGTATTTGCTCACCGAAACTATGTAACCAGCATCTTCAGGACTCATGCAGAATAACCTCTCTTCGTACTGAATGATAGACTGAGACATGTAGATATTATAGACGGGCTCAGGAAAAGGCAGAAAAGACACAGACTGAAGCTCCAAATTAGCGTCAAAAACTTGATTCTGAACTGAAAAAACTCGGACGTAAATTTCAGGACTAAATGGAGGAATGACCACTTTAGTAAGTAAGTTGATATTCCAATCCGGATTAGGAGGGTTATAGATACTCTCAGAAATATTCCCCTGACTCAAATCCGATTCTACAGAAATAAGACGGTAGCTAGAGAAACTCTCGTAAGCTGTACCCACATAGCGTTGATTGTATTCGTCATAGACAAAGTCTGTTGAAGCGAGATATCTATTTACCAATCCTACTTTCTCTATGCTATAATCATCTAGATTATTTTCGATGGTCAACTTTATGAAAACTGAGGAATCATTTAGAAAAGGCTGAGGGGAAAAATCAGCGAGATGACCAGCTAACCCAGCAAACTCCATGACACCACCTCGCCTTACCAAATTTCCACGGGTCACATCTGGGAATTGAAAATAATCTGAATAGTCGATGTTTACGCTGTCGAGTATACCGTTGAGTGCGTAATCCAAACGATAAATGCGCTGATGATAGACTAGATTCATCTCTATCGTTGCTTCTATCTCTATCGTTGCTTCTATCTCTATCGCTCGGTGTATTGCAAGAAGCGAATACAATCAGAGCAATCAGTGCAAGAATGATTCGAAATTGTTCCATGCCAATGATTCTGATTTTCATAACCCCTAAAGTAAATCATCCAACTCTACTTGGTCAAGGTACTTCTCCCCTTATGTGGACAGAAATAATGTAAGTGACTGAGGATTAGTTGCTTGAGTGCGATAAGTGTAGACTACTCCCTAACCAGCTTCTTGGTCAATGATCCTGATTCAGTATCCAGTCTAAGTGTATAAATACCTACTGGTACTTCACTTAAATCAAGGTTAAAGGTTCCTATCTCGTTAGAGGTTGAAACAAGCTTACCAAGGGCATCAAATACTGATGCTTGGATGTTGGTTTGGTCAGGAACGTTGACAGTGAAAATGCCTGTGCTTGGATTAGGAAAGGTTTTATATGAAGCTTCAACTGCAATATTGGAAGAATGTGTTATGCACTCAAGCGAATAGCTGGTAATTGAATCTACTTCCCATAAACCTGTTTGGGGGTCGGAAGGGATGCTGTCAAATTGAGCTTGATTCACTTTAATACAGTTTAGCTCAGAGTTTGCCGTAGCAGAAAACCATTTTAAACCAGGATGCAGACTTAGATCTAGAAAAGAGAATTGATTACTGTCAAGGTGTAGAAATGTAATATCCGCACCCTCAAGGTTGATTTCGCTGAGTTCGTTATTTGTAAAACTCATAGCAAACTCTATTGTTGAGCCAGAGAGATTAATGGAATTGAATAAATTATTATCGGCAATAATCCAAGCTACGTTAGCGTAGTTAGACATTTCTAGGCTTGTGAGATTATTATTGTTAACCAAAAGTTCTCTGAAAACGGGAGAGGACTCAGGCATAATCAGCGATTCTAAATCATTATCTGGACAAAACAAAAACACAAGATTTGCATTGTTGCTCACGTCTATTGTTGTAATAGAGTTATTACTACAGTTGAGATAAAACAATGATTCAAAATCCTCAATACCAGTAAGGTCTTGGATACTCATATCAGGAATATCTAAATGTGTAACACTAACGATGTTTGCAGTGAGAATAACGCCATCCAGTTCATTATCAAGTTCCAAGTCAATAAGTGCTTGTTCAAAATTATTATCTGGTATTTGAGTTAATTGGGCAGAGGAGCATAATGATGCGGTGATTAGTAAGGGAAGCAATAGACATTTCATACCACTAAATTAGCTGAGCTGAGAAATTGAAGCAAAGGTATACACATAAAAGACAAAGATGGTACTTCATTCTGTTCATTAATAGTTTGCAGTGCCTAAATAATACGTGCAGTAGTGTGTTCTGTTATCTCCTGACCCGTTTAACCCGGTGCCATAGTAGGTCGGGTCTTTGATAGTACCTGCATAAAAGTTGATAGAAGCAGTGGCATCAACCATTCCTAACTGCGAGTAATACTCAAATCGAGTATTTATGTGACTGATGCAAGTTTGCAAATAATTGTTCATTTGTGAATGGTTAACCATTTCATCACCTATACTTGAATGAACATATACATACTCTCCATCACTTGCTATTTCATCAACTGCTATTGGTAGTTGATAATAGTCAAATCCATATGTCTTATAAGCCCTTGCATCGGCTTTCTCAAGATTAATCAGCCCTTCTAAAGTGAAAATGAGTTCGTTCAATTTCATTCTTCCTTCAGAACGGTTGTTAAAATCACCTGAATGAATCCTTCTTGCACTGAATAAATCACTTCTTTATCCTTTTTACCAAGAGATTGTCTGCAATCAAAATACATATCGAAATTGCCCTCTGAATACCTATCGTATTTGGTCTGAACAACTCGATTTCTTGTTTTTGATTCTTCAATTACATCTTTGGAGCAAGAAAACAAGATTAAAATTGACAGAGCGACTAGAAGGACCTTAGCCCCCCCCCCAAGAGTTTCATAATTAGTTGTTTTCATAGT
>ERZ888423.244-NODE-244-length-58583-cov-11.865398_pt1 | contig 58583 bp, 51 predicted proteins | sample MGYA00520523_ERZ888423 | MGnify/ENA primary metagenome ERZ888423 (study PRJEB32303, sample SAMEA104408611) | aquatic metagenome | biome: Brackish water; feature: Pelagic; material: water | place: Baltic Sea | collected 2014-06-08T10:24:00 | depth 30,27 m ... | reverse complement strand
GCATGAAATCAACTCGTTCTATCGCTCGATCCCCGTCTGCGGCCATTCTCCTTTCATGGCTTTCTTTGTCTGCTTGGTCTTTGTTCGCGCGCTCGCTGCGAATGCGTCTTCTGAGTCTGCCTTTCTCTCGATGCTCTTTATGCTTTCGGCGCTCTCTACGCTCTCTATTTTCTCTATGTTGCCTAGGCTACGCGTCGATAGGCCTCGCGCAGCCAGTAGTCGAGAACCAGCTGCTCACCTTCGATGAATGGGTTGAGGAGTTGCGGGCTGAGGCTTTGAGTCTAGGTATTCGCGCAGAAACGCTCGAGGCTCTCGATACCTTGGAGGCACCGCTCGAAAAAGTGCTCGAATACGATAACAGTCAGCCCGAATTCGTCCAGACTTTTACCCGCTATCTCAATCTGCGCGTCACAGCGCGTCAGGTTGAGCGCGGCCAGGCGCTGCTCGATGAGCATGCTGACCTGCTGGCCGAGGTGCAGGCGAAATACAATGTACAGCCGCATTATCTAGCTGCCTTTTGGGCAATCGAAAGTAACTTCGGCAGTGCGACTGGCGGTTTTTCAGTGCTTCAAGCACTGGCCACTCTTGCTTATGATCCGCGGCGCGCTCAATTTTTTAGAGACCAGCTAATCACCGCGCTGAGAATACTGGATGCGGGACACATTGGCGCGGAGCGCATGACAGGTTCATGGGCGGGTGCCATGGGGCAGTTGCAATTCATGCCCAGCGTGTTTTTCAGCTACGGCGTGGACGGCGATGGCGATGGCCGAATCGACATTTGGAACAGCTTGCCGGATATTTTTCACTCGGCTGCCAATTTCTTAAGCCAATCAGGCTGGCAAGGGGATGAACGCTGGGGAAGGGAGGTAATACTGCCTGCGAATTTTGATTACTCACTCACCGGCGTTTCTGAACGACGCTTGTTAGAGAGCTGGCGAGCACTTGGGATCCGTCAGGTGTCCGGCGCAGCGCTGCCAGTCGCCGATATGGAAGCCTCCGTCATCCTTCCCGCCGGTGCAGATGGCCCCGCGTTTCTCGCCTATGGTAATTATCGGGCGACGCTCGCCTATAATCCTTCAACTTTTTACGCGCTGACGGTAGGCCATCTCGCCGATCGCTTTAGTGGCAGCGGCCCCATTCAGCGAATGCCAGTCAATGAGCAGGCAATGAGTTTGGCCGATGTACGAGAGCTACAAGAATTGCTCAATCTTGCAGGATTCGATTCTGGTGAACCCGATGGGCGAGTAGGGCGCCAAACTAGAAGCGCCATCAGGGCGTATCAAGAGCGTGCACAACTTCGAATGGATGCGTACGCATCCAAAGCGCTGCTCGAGCGGTTACAAGCAGAGCGGTAACAAGTTCAAGCACGTATTTCTCCGGGCGCCGCGCCCTTGAGTGACACCTAATGGATCGCCTTTAGAATGTTAGAATAATAGATAGCTTGCGAGATTTCCCCATGACTACAATGACTCTTAACCCCACCAGCCAAGCCATTAGCGACGATGGAAGCCTCGTGCTATTTCGTCGCATGGCGTGGATCACAATCATAGCGGTGTATGTTTTGATCTTGGTCGGTGCGAGCGTGCGTGCGTCTGGTTCTGGCATGGGTTGCCCCGACTGGCCGACCTGTTTTGGGCAATGGATTCCGCCGACGAGCGAGGCGCAGCTGCCGGCCAATTATCAAGAAATCTATGCCGCAAGGGGCTATGCAGAAACACGGTTTAATGTGGTCAAGACGTGGACGGAGTATATGAACCGCCTGTTGGGTGTCTCCATCGGCTTTATGATCTTTGCGACCGCGCTCTTCTCGTGGCGCACACGAGCGCACGATCCCGCTATCGCCAAAGCCTCGATAGCCGCATTTCTTATGGTCGGCTTTCAGGGCTGGCTCGGGAGTAAAGTCGTCGGGTCTAATCTGATGCCGGGACTGATCACAGTTCACATGCTGGTTGCCTTGGCTATTGTTGGCGTATTGCTCTATGCGGTCGCCCAAGCACGTCGCGGGATAATGGCGGCGCAGCCAGTGACGGCTCTAGATCAGCGCTTTCCTAAATGGCTTTATATTGTTCTTGGCATGACTATTTTACAGGTTGCGATGGGGACGCAGGTAAGAGAGATGACGGATCTCATTAGCAAGATGCAAGGCGAGCAAATGCGTTCAAGCTGGATCGATGCTATGCCCTGGTTCTTTTATGTACACAGGAGCTTCTCGGCGATCGTTTTGTTTAGCAATCTCTGGCTTGCGAAATTGCTGATCACCTCGCTCGGATTCGGTCATGCGCTAACGAAGATGACGCTCGCGATGATTGCTGTCATTGTTCTTTCCGTTGTCTCGGGTGCCACCCTAGGCCACTTAGGTATGCCTGCCCTTGTGCAGCCTACTCATCTGCTCGCCGCAGCGCTGCTGTTTGGTTTGCAATTCTTAATCTGGATGAGCTATCGCCACGCCAGAGATGCCAACGCGTCCCACCCTTCGATGGAAAACCCAGCATGAGTGTCAACACGAAAGAGTTCGAGATAGTCGTTTTCGGCGCAACAAGTTTTGTCGGCAAAATCCTGTGCAACTATCTTTGCAACCAATACCGAGAGCCGAACCTGCGCTGGGCGATGGCCGCGCGGTCTAGTGCTAAGCTCGCCGAACTGAAGGCGGAATTAGGTGAGAATGCGAAGGCGATTCCGCTTATTGTGGCTGATTCTGCGGATGCAGAATCCCTCGCTCAGCTCTGCGATCGGACCGAATTGGTGATCTCGACAGTGGGCCCCTATGCGCTCTATGGGGAGCTGTTAATCGAAGCCTGTGTCCGCGGTGGCGTCGACTACTGTGACCTCACAGGTGAGCCACAATGGATTCGGCGGATGGTCGACCGCTACGAGGCGCTCGCGCAGCAGTCGGGCGCTCGAATCGTGCACAGCTGTGGTTTCGACTCGATTCCTTCGGATTTAGGTGTGAGGCATTTACAAGAGGCTGCGCAAACGCAGTTCGGCAGCTACTGCGACAAAGTGAAGATGCGCGTAGTCAAGATGAAGGGCGGCGCCTCTGGCGGCACAGTAGCGAGCGGTCTTAATGTCTACCGCGAGGCGGCTAAAGATCCCGCTCTGCAGGCAGAGCTCAGAGACAGTTATTCTTTGTGCCCTCAGGGACACGACTTTACTCTGCGGCAACCGAGCGTTGGCGTCGAATATGACGACGACATGAAGTCGTGGGCCGGACCTTTTATCATGGCATCGATCAACACACGGATAGTGCTACGCTCGAATGCCCTGTGGCCAAATCACTACAGCAACAACTTCCTCTACGACGAAGCCCTGCTTCTAGGCGATGGCGAGAAAGGTCATAAAGCAGCCAAGAAACTCGCGTTTGGCATGAAGTGGGGAATGACGGCGATGGCGATCGCGCCTATTCGGGCGTTCGCTCAGCGTTTCTTTTTGCCAAAGCCAGGGGAAGGACCCACACCAGAGCAGCAACTTAATGGGATGTTTGATTTGCATTTCATTGGCACTACCGAGGCGGGAGACAAAATCGTTACCCGCGTAACAGGCGATCGCGACCCGGGCTATGGGTCAACGGCGAAAATGCTCGCTCAAGCGGGGATTAGCCTACGCCGTGATGTCGATCAGCAGTCTGTCGGTGGGGGGTTCTGGACCACGGCGACAGCATTCAACGAGCGTTTTTATGAGCGGCTGCAGGCGCATGCAGGCCTGACTTTCGATGTGTTGGAGGCAACGCCCTCATCGAGCGCTGAATAGGGTAGACGCGGGCGGCTTAAAAGGTAAGTTCTGCGCCGCCATAAGTGAACACCGAATTTCTTTCTTGGAACCCTTTGGGCTTGGAAATGACAGCCCCCACCTCGATGCGAATGCTTAAGGGGGACACGTCCCAGCGTGCTCTCAAGTCGAGATGTTGGCCCATATAGCTGTCAGTAAGTCCGCTAGGATCACTCTGCTTTGTTCGCCCCAGCGAATCGCGCCTGTCTGCTAGCCAAAAGTGGCGATAAGACGCCATGAGATTAAGCCCTGCGATAGGATTAAAGCTCGCGCGAAGCCCTGGGGTGATGATATTGCTGGCATTGAACACACCGTAAAAGCCAGTGGGTCCGTAAGCGAAGGCGGTAACGCCAAAGAGTTGATTAAACCGCTCCTGCCGCTGCGGAGTCTCAAGGTCATTGCCGCTGCCATAGTCAATCTCAAACAAGACTCTGAGCCGCGACGGAACGGCGAAGCTGTAACCTAGTTCGAAGAACGCGTATTCGGCTCGATGATCTCCGCGGCTGACGCTGCCATCTGCGGTAATCCTTGTATTGTCCCCTCGCTGTAAAATCCCTTCAACTTCGAAATCAAACTGGCCGGGCTGCGCGCGCACTTCGGCGCGTAAACCTAGCGTGTTTATCGACGAATCTAGAATCGTGTCGCTTTTCTCACGCAGGGAAAAATAATAAGCCTCGGTTCTAAGCCGGTCGAAATAGCCGCCGGTTTTGCCTGCTAGCGGGGCGGGCTGAGTTGTAAATACCCCATAGAAACGGCGGTTATTACTCGATTTATCCCACTCAAAGTCGTTATCGAGTACGGACGCCTTGTCTGTCGGCAGTCGCTGAACTGGCTGTGTTGCAAGCACGGCGACTTGGTTGCCATTCGGCGCTATGTGCGTAAATTCGAGGCCATCGAAGGCATTGAAGGTGTTGCGATAGATAGGTCTTGCGACGAGGCGCCTGCTGCCATAGTCCGACGTAAAACGTCCCAATTTTAGCGTGGTAGCCTCCGAGCCAAGCGCGAGTTTCACACTTGCCTGTTGGATGTCGAGCGCATTGACATCGCCGGTGCCCAAGATGCCATCGGCGTCAGCAAGTTGCTGCCTTGCGTCCATGACCTCGAATTGCCACACACGGCCGTTTTCTTTGTATCTCGCGTCAATGCGGGTGCGAAACGTTAACACCTGGTCATTGGGTGTCCCGCTGCGCACAGAATTGCGGGCATTTTCAAAGCGGCTGCGAAAAGCGCCGGATAGCGACAGACCCTCGGGTAAATCTAGGCTTTGATCTAACCGCCAAGCGGACGCGTCCGCGGCGCTAGATGGCACTGACACGAGTGCGCAGGAGGCCAGCGCTACTGACGCAAGCAGGCTTTTTGCTCGCCGGCTTCGGCAGAACTCCACGATAAATGAGCACGTGATAATTTGAAAAGAAGAGAGCATGCTTTTTTCCGCTAGTGCATTAGCCTCGGCGCTAGATAAGCGTGCTAAGACTAGAGTTAGATTAAAATTCCGCATCATACGCCACAACTCCTAGCGAATCATCTCGCAATGGCGAACGCCTCCTCTGAGAGTCCTCGTCTATCACGAGGGTCGGTGATAGTCTTAGATTATTACTTGCTGCGAGGTATTTCAGAGTAAAGCGCCGGATGGATCTAATAGGGTTAATTCGGATACTCTTGCCACGTTAAAACCCGATCAAAGGACTTAACCGCTAGATGCTGTTGTTCACCGCCCAGATAGTCGCAATATTGAGCGTTTTGCTGCTTGCAGTAGGGTATCTCAAAGCCGACTTCCGCGCCTCGAGCGCTCGGGTGTTCGCCCTCATCGCTCTGTGCGTCGCGCTTTACCTAATGAGCGGGATGACGGGCCCAAACATAGCGGCCGAGTACAGGCTAGATTTCGGCCGCTGGCAGCCACTTATCGGCGTCACCAGCAGCAGTATCTCTGGGCTTTTCATGTTCTATTGTTTCTTGATTTTTCAGGAGGCTCGCCGCTTTCCTCTCGTGCTAGCTGGCGCTTTTTTAACTCAGGTTTGCGCTGAGTTTACCCTTATGATTCTCGCGTCGCAGACAGGCATTCAGGGCGCAGGTCTACTCAGTAATATCGCGCTGGTACTCGACCTGATGCAGCTAGGGTTTGTTGTGCTTGCGATTTATTGGACGCTCTCAGGCTGGCGCGCTGACCTCGTCGAAGACCGTCGTGTTTTTAGGTGGTTTGTCATCGGCGTACAAGGTGCTCTGATTTTCTTCGTCCTCTTTCTCGAGAATTTTGTATTCGATGGGGGCACTCAGGCCTTCGTAAGAGTGCAAGCGATTACAGTCTATTCTATCGCCGCGCTCGCGCTCGGCATGCTGCTTGTTTCAATGAAATTTGACTATGTCTCGCTTTCCCAAGCTATTCGTAAAGTGACTGAGCGCGAGGTTTTGCCCGCTGAGTCCGCCAAGGCGTCGTTCGATATCGCAGGGTTTAATGTGGCATTTAGAGAGGGCTATCTCTATCGAGAAGCCGGACTGACAATTGCTGTACTCGCGACCAAACTCGGTCTGCCCGAATACAAGTTAAGGGCGTTTATTCACCAAGAGTTAGGTTTTCGGAATTTTAACGCGATGCTTCATGTCTACCGCGTGGCAGAGGCGAGTGAAATACTCGCTGATCCCAAAAAAGTCAGTTTGCCTGTGCTAACCATCGCATTGTCAGTTGGGTATCAATCGATAACTCCTTTTAATAACGCTTTTCGCGCACTCAAAGGCATGACGCCCTCGGAGTTTCGTAAGCAAGCGCTTGACTAAACTGAAGCACGCGTTTGGCTGGCTTAGTGATTTACATCAGTAAAAGCCAAGGCTTGCTAGGTTAGCCTTTAAATGAAATAGACTCGGCGAACAGCTTATAGCCACAACTCTAGTGCTGAGTTATTCTTGCGCCACGATTTGAACAGTACTCATAGACGAATGCTCGCGTTCGCGAATTAAGAGGAAAACACCCAGTGAATCAACTCATCTTCGACATTTCCGTTTGGCTTGACGACACCGCCTGGAGCACCGCTATCCATGAGTCCTATTATTTATATAACTGGATCGAATCGACACACGTCATCACGTTGATGCTAAGTCTTGGGATTCTTTTTCTCATCGACTTGAGGATGCTCGGCTGGGCGCTGCCCAATGTGCCTGCGACCCGACTTGCAGAACGCCTCAATACGCCTATGTTGATTGGCTTTATCGTCATGTTTATCACCGGAATTTTGCTGTTCTACGCCGTACCTGTGAGAAGTTCTCAAAGCCTCTGGTTTCGCATCAAGATGGTCCTTTTGGTTGTGTGTGCGGTGAATGCGTATTTATTTCATCGGCGCATGACTCAGTCTATGAGCACCTGGGAGAACGAGCCGCGCGCGCCTTCTACTCTGCGTAAAGGAGCGATGATATCGCTCGCGTTCTGGACAGTGATAGTCCTCTGCGGCCGTTTCATCGCCTACGATTGGTATGATTGTGAATACCCACAGCCAGATTTAGTTCGCGCGCTTGCAGGTTGCATCGACGGACAAATCCGATTTTAGATAATTAATCCCTTCGCTAAGGCTTGGGGTGAATAACGCAGGGAGTTAACTATGAGCTCAGCTACCAACTCAACTAACAACTTATCTAACAATTCATCGTCGGATCGACAATCGCCTATTGGGCCGTATCCTCGCGCAACGATTGCCGGTCTCGCACTGCTAGTGCTGCTCGCCTTTTCATTCTCGGGTTTACGTGCAGAGACTTGGACCGCGCTATTACCGTTCTTCGAATGGATGGAGACGACGTGGTTTGGCTATGTGGGCAAAACATGGGGTGGTGCCTTTGCAACTATTCAAGCTGGCCATCTAGTCTCCCTTGGAGTTTTAGGCGGTGCCGTTTTGTTTAGTGATGGCCGCCTTTTAGGACTCTATTCCTCACTTCCGCTGCGCGAGGTGATCGATGGCTCGCATCAGGTGTTTAAGTGGGCACTCGCAGTGGTGGTTTTTACCGGCGTTTTTATGGCCTGCGGTGTCGCCGTCAAAGTCTATTACCTGCCCGTTTTCTGGTACAAAATGCTTACGCTGACAGTGGGCGTCCTCTTCGCGTTTTATGTTCGAAAACCACTCATTGATCGTGATTTGAGCGTTGTCAGTCCTTTAGTGGTCAAACTCACCGCTGTTGCAAGCATCATGGTGTGGTTTACCGTCGCGGCAACGGGTCGCTGGATCGGGTTTAGCTAAATGCCGCTGTGAACGCAGTTTTTACGGAATGAACAGAGACGAAAACGCAGGCAAGTAATTGCATCGGCGGGCGAGTGAAGACGCTGCCAGGCGAGCGGAAAAATGGGAGAGTAGGATGAGTGAATTAGAAAAGAAAAATAGCGCGACCCCGCGAGGGCTAAAAGATGATGAGATGGCTGCAGTGGTTGTTGCAGGCAGCATCGTCGCGTTTTTTGCGGTCTATTGGTTTTTCGAAATCTTGTCGGTGCGAGAGCTGTTAGAAATGGCGTACGGCTAGAGAGGCGCTTGGGCTCCGCGCCTCTAGAGAAAGAGTGACACGCGGAGTCCGATTGGCGCTAGGTTACTGCAGTGGCGAGTAGTCAGTCGCCTTCATAAATAAGTTTTCTATTCCTGCCAAAATGGGGCCGTTAGCGTTAGACGCTGCAGCTACCTCTGCCCATTCTGGGTCAGCGATAAACGCCTGCCACGATGCATCAGCCGCGGCGCGACTCTTGTGCTCTAGTACGTAGACCAGTGTGTTTTCGGCTTCTTCTCCTTCGGTCGGCGCCCAATAGGCCACGACTTCCATCCCATGTTTACGGAAGATGCGCGTAGTGTGGTCGCGGAAACGGGCATGCAGATTGTCAAGGTTTCCGGGTGTCGCTGTATAGGTTCTAAGTTCGAAAACTTTGCCTTCCTCCTGTGCGCCGCTGGGTATAAACGACGTCACCGCGAGGAAAAAAGCGAATGATGCTGCAGTGAGAGTGCGAGCCGTAAGGCTTTTACGTGATTGTTCTGATTTGCTTGATTTACTGAGTGCTGACATTGACTTGCTCCCTGTCGCCTAGGCGGCAGCTATTTAGTGTTAACGGATACTCTTTATAAGATATTTACAGGGGTAGATGCAATGCGAGGCAGTTGCGTTGCGCAAGCGGTGTTAGCGTAGTGCGGTCGCATTAGTCTTTCTCAGTTTGCTGGCTAGGCGAGGCTCTGATCCATCGTTTGGGCGGGGCTATCGGCCTCGCATTTGCCTATCTCCCGCGCGGGGACGCCTACCACAGTCGTGTGCGGCCTCACGTCAGACAACACCACGCTGCCTGCCCCAATTTTTGAGCCACTGCCAATTTCGATGTTGCCCAATACTTTGGCCCCTGCCGAAATGAGCACGCCCGAACGGACTTTCGGATGGCGGTCGCCTTGCTCGTTGCCTGTGCCGCCGAGCGTTACGTGTTGGAGTATCGATACATCGTCGTCGATGACACACGTCTCACCAATCACAATGCCGGTCGCATGGTCGAACATAATACCCATGCCAAGTGTGCAGCCGGGGTGGATATCTACAGCGAACACCTCAGCGTTGCGACTCTGAATAAAGGACGCGAGCGCGCGCCTTGAATGTGTCCAAAGGTAATTGGCAAGGCGATGTACCTGAATCGATTGAAAACCTTTCAGATAGAGTACAACCGGAAGATACGTGCTGGTCGCAGCGTCACGCTCATAAACAGCTCTGATATCGGCACTTGCGGCTAGAATCAGTTTAGGCTCTGCGTCGAATGCCTCTTCAAAGAGTTCGCGCAACGACACAGCGGACATCACCTCATCCGCAAGCTTGTTCGCCAATATCACGCTAAGTGCGGAGGCAAGGCTGCGATGGTTTAGAATGCAGTTGTATACATAGCTGGCTAACAAGGGCTCTTCAGCGATTGCCAGCGTTGCTTCTTCGCAAAGTTTTACCCAAACGAGACTCGGATTACGTTCGTCGACTGCTGTGTTCAATGAGGATTCCTTGGGGATTTACTCTAAGCGCGATTAAAAAGCGATTAAAGGACAATTAAAGAGCTAGGTAAGTAAAGTGCTTGAGTACTAGATAATCAGATGGGGAGTTTACTACTTATTAACGCTGTCGCCAAAAAAAGCGGGTGTTTAGTCAATGGCAGCCTTCTTCAGAAGAGCTTTGGTTTTTTCGAGCTCATGTTCTAAACCAAGACGAGTTTCGGTTTCTATCGTTGGAATGGACAGAACAAAATAGGCTGTCCTCACAACCTCTCGCCAGCGTGGAACTTTAGGTAGTTGTTCTAGCCTTAAATACCGATCGAATGTGCGTGTGCGAAGACGGCCGTCATCTATGCTAACCGCCCAAATATTGCTTTCCTCGGCGAGTTCGATTTTAGACTTCTGCGTAGTCACCTCCCAAGCATGAAGTGCAGAGCGCATGAGCGTCACGAGTTGCTGACGATACTCGCTATCACTGTCCATATCGGGGAGGTTAGAAGTAATTTTCGCAACAAGCGAGTCGATCCTGATCAGCTCTTCGAGCAAGTCGGGTTGTTGATTTAATTCAATAGGTTTAAGCACGCTGAGTCTTGCGTTTATTCTACGCATGTTCTGTTGAACTTGCCCTAATATGCCAACAAGCTCGGCCGCATCATACCTCTTCTTGCTCCGACAACCCTCTTCTGAGTTTTCTTTATCTGTGAGGATGAAGAGCACGCCAGTGCCCTCGTTATTACCGAAGAGCATAAGGCGAACGTCGGCAGTAACCATTTCCGCATTAAGCTTGTTTGCGTCGCCGTAAGGAATGGCCAGTTGTATTTTCTCCTGCAGCGAAAACACCAAATCGCCTGAGTTACTTTGCAGGTCTTCAGTTTCCCATCTGGCGAGTGCGTCGAGCAGTTTTTCGCTGTTCAGGCTTTTTTTGAAAACGCTTGCGATCTCTGCTCCCTCGAGGGTTTCCCTGTCAGTGCCGAGTAGGTCAGTTGCTGTCTTATTAAAGCTGAAAATTTGGCCTGGTAGCTCGAATGCAATGAAGCCTTCATCGATCGTTTCAAGGACTTGTTGTAATTGCATCCTTGAGTGTCGCAGTTCCCTGTCAGCTTCCGAATAGGATTTAATTAACGATCGTAGGCGCATATTTTCTTTGCTAGTCCGATGCATCAAGCTTAATTTAAGCTGGTTTTCTACGCGCGATTTGAGTTCCTGCTTGTGAAATGGCTTTGGCAAAAAATCATTGGCACCTTTCGCTAATGCTTCGGCTAAATTCTCGAGATGATTCTTCGCAGTCACAAGAATAATTGGCAGTTCTATTGGGTTATAGCGTTGACGAATTTTTTGGCAGACCTCATGGCCGCTAAGCCCGGGCATCATCAGGTCTAGCAAAATCAAATCGGGTTTCGATTCAGCGACAGCGGTTAATGCGTCCATTCCATTGGTGTAGTTGATAACGGTGTATTCTGACAACTGTTGGCCTATTACGATTCGATTGATTTCGTCGTCATCGACGATCATCACCGTGATATTTTGCTGGCTTCTTAGTGCTGGGTCAGCCTCTCTTCGCAAGGCTTCCTGCGCAAACTCGGCGCGCATAATCATTTGCTCATCAAATGTGCTAGCAACACTCGCTCGGCTCTGATCGAGAGCCATTCTCAGATTGAAGCTAAATTCAGAGCCAACACCTAACGCGCTGGTCATGCTGAGTTTGCTAAGATGCATCTCGATCATGTGCTTAGCGATGGGTAACCCTAGACCAACACCTTGAGCATTCTGTTTCCTCGAGGGCAGTTTCTCAACGTTGCGAAATATCTTTTCGTGCTCGCTTTCGTGTATGCCGATCCCCGTGTCTAAGACACGGATTCTAATCATTGAGTCTGCAATGACTTCTCCACCGATATCGACTTCTCCGCTGCGCGTGAACTCAATAGCATTAGCGGTCAGGTTTACGAGTATTCGCTGGAGTCTATCCTTGTCAGCCTCGATTAATGGCAGCTCTGGATCTACCGTGTTGCGCAGTTTAATTGGTTTTTCACCGATCTTAGGTGAGCAGATAGCAATGATAAGAGTCGCCATTCTATGCAGGTCGACCGATTCAAGCTTAAGCTGATTCCCGTCTGGTCCTCGCGACGAGAAATCTAAAAGGTCATTAACCAGCGTCATCAGCCTGTCGCCGCTAGCTTGGATAAGTTCTAGATTCTTTATGATTAGTCCGGCGTTTTGGTTGTTTCGCCGAAACGCCTCTAACGCATTCCCTGCTAGACCATTAATACCGAAAAGGGGTGTTCGCAACTCGTGCGACACATTCGCGAGTAAATCGTCTTTGATGCTTTCGGCACGAACAAGATTATCTATGGCCAGTCTTTGCGCATCCTCTTTCTCTTGGTTGATCAAGGCATAACGTGTCGAAAGGCTGAGGGACAAGAGGAGAGCTTGGGTGATTAGGCCAAGGTTGTAAGCGCTAGCGCTGAAAATGTTCACTGGGAAGCCCGGGACAGCTTCAACGAGGAGGTGAGCAGTGATGCCGATAATACAAGCGCTTGTAGCGGCTGAGTGGAGTAGTGCTAGTGATCGGTTTCCGTTGCGCATCGAATCTAGATTGGAGCAGAGAACGACAGGAAGACCAATGACGAGCAGGGTAATTAACGAAAATTGATAATACGTTTTATCGGGTATCAAGCTTAATAGCGCAGCAACACAGAAGGCTGTGATCAACCATCGTCCTACATTATCGAGGAACGAGTTGTTTTGTGGAATATTTAGCAAAGACCGTTGGAAAGCGATGAAGCTGACGGCTGCGGCGGGATAAATTAAGCGCTCTGCAGTGTCTAAAAGCCAGAGGCTGGTCGTGAAATCGCCAAGCAGAAAACTTAGGTGGTGGGCATTAAGAAAGAGTAAAACAGTTTGTGCGCCAATCGCGAGGACGTATAGGAGATAAACTCGATCTCTCAGCCTAATGAATTGGAACAGGTTGAAAAACATCATAGCAAGTAACAAGCCATACAGAGCTCCCAGCCCAATATTAGCTGCGGATGCCTCCTGTGCCCTTAAGGCGGCAGCCTCATCGAGACTCGGCATGCCCGATGGGCCGTCAAGATAGGTTGCCGAAAGTGCGGCATCGAGCTGAGCTGGGGAAAGCTCCGCTTGCGCATAGGCTGGGTCGACAGCGGTTAGCGTAAATGTCACTAAAAAAAGTGGGCAAAAGTTAGTGAGCAACGTGCGCAGAAGAGGGAGGTTGTTGTCTGTCCAACGACAAGGCGTGGTAGAGTGTCGAGACGCAAAAAAAAGATTATGAAGCGAGTGTTCAGACCTCATTTATTTTTACCCGCGAGGTCCGACGCAAAATTTCTAGATGCTGAAACAATAATGCGTTTGACGGGTGATTGCAATTGTTACTGAGATTTTTAGGCACTTCGATTCGACCTAAAGAACTGTGTATCATGACCGGAATGTTGCTCCGACGTTAGGGCGATAAAAAGGATGTCGCATGGGAATATCAATTAATTTAGGCGCGCTCCTCCTTCGCGGGGCCGGCGGGTTGGCGCTCACGGCGCTGTCAGCGTTATTACTCGCACAGGGCGCTGGCGGCCCCGAAGAGAGAGCTCAGATAGAGCAGTGGAAAACCTTAGTGGAGGCCGATCAACGATTTGCCCAGCTTACCGCACAAGCAGGCAGGCGCGCTGCATTTCTAGAGTTCCTCGCCCCCGATTCCGTCGTGTTTCGTGAAGGGCCCGTTGATGCGTTGACACTGTACTCGTCTTCGAGCTTCGCCGAAGCCGCGAGTGAAATTGATTGGAAGGCGCACTATGTCGATGTGTCGAATGCTGGCGATGTTGGTTTGTCGGCAGGTCCACTGACAATATTCAACGATTCTGGCAGCGACTCTTACGGTCATCTCATTTCTATGTGGCGATCCTCCAGTGCCGGCTGGGAGTTAATGGCAGACATTGTTGTTGGTATTCCTGGTTTTCTGAGTCTCGATGTAGAGCCCAGCTATGCTGACACGCTGCCAGTGATTGCCGAGACAGCAATTCCTGCAAGCGTAAGCGTAGCGGGAAATACGCTGCAGTCACTCGTCGATGCAGATGAACTGTTTGGTCGTTCGATTAACTTCAGAGGAGGCCAGCGCGCTTTGCTGCGTTATGGCCTTGAAAATACCCGCGTTTATCTGCCTGGCATGGGGCCTGCGGTTGGTGCGGAGGCGGCGAGCTCGGTTTACGGTGCATTCCTCGACAATCAGTTAGCTACGACAAACCCTGTTAATCTGAGTAATCTCGGCGCGTATTTGTCGTCCTCTCAGGAGATGGGTTACACGTATGGGACTATGGAAACTGATAGCAGTACAGCTGAGGCTGGCTTTAAGACGAGCTACATGCGCCTTTGGCGGTTCAATCAAGAAGGTGAGTGGCGTATTGCGGTAGAGGTGCTTAGCCCGTTTTAACGACTAATTAGGCCTAGGAATGGGGCTGAAATAGAATTCGGTGATTAGACTATTTGTCACCTCGCCACTATCACTCACTAGTTCGAGTTGGAGTGTATGCGCGCCTGGACTCAAATCACCTGTCTCTATTTGGTAGCGGTAACCCAACTGGGGAAATTGAGAATCCAGCAGCGCCCCTGCAACGATGTCCAGATCTGTGCGCTCGGTTCTTGAGCCCGAATAGGGCGCAGACTTCCCGTCGATTAACACACGAATCAGGTCGACTTTGTTCCCTTCTGCAAAAGCCCAGCCGCTGACTGTAAAGTTCTCTGCCACGCGCTCGCCGGCAGCCGGTGAATCAATCCATCCCCGCGCTGGAATCGAGCACTCGATGGGTTGAGCGGGCTCGGCTATGTGGATTGCGTAAAACGAAAATCGTTTGGCGCCTCCTACAAGGTCGATCTGCTGCAAGAATTTGAGTCCTACGGATACGGCGCAGGCATGCTGGAGCAGCGCTCTTTTCTGCCCAAAGTTTAGGGTGCTGTCCTCTGTGATTAGCAGCGCTGGCGAGTTTTTATTGTCGATCAGCGCTTCCGTATCCATGCCCCAGAGCGAAAGCTGAAGCGCGCGGCCGTCGCGGACCGCTTTTTCAGTGTCGAGCGTGTAAATTGAGTTGGGCTCTCCGAGTTTGGCGAACGCGAGTTGCGCCGCTGTATAGTAATTGTCGGTCACGATGAGTGGCGGCTCTTCAAAATGAGCCGCGACGACAAGCCGCGTTTCAGCGGCAAACGGCGCCCAACCAGCCATTTTTGTCGAAAGCACCCCCATCCCTAAAATCGGTTGCAGCTGCGTGTGCAGCGACTGCGATCCCACGCCGATAAGTGCAGTCAAGCTGCCCAGATAGCCTATGCCGAAAAGCAGAGCGGTGACCCTGCGGCCTATCGCGAAAGACGACGTGAGCCTGCGAAGCGCAGCTGGCGCATAGATTAGAAGCGGTATATACCCAGCGAGGGGCCAGTGGAGGGTTGTGCTGGTTGGGTCGCTAAACGGGGCTAGCGCGGCGTAGAGAACTATATGCAGCGCGGCAATAAGGGCAACAAGCCTTGCATTAGGTTCGGCACTTCGAAGTAATCCGAGGCCGGTAGCTAGCAGCAATCCGTACAAAAGTGGTGTCGATAGCAGCGCTTGCTCGAATAAGTGTAGCAAGCCCGCAGGACGAAACTCCCAAGGATGGCGGTCGACTAGGTAAAAAGCGAGGCTGCCCATCTGATGGCTCGCGTTGAATAAAATGACCGGTACGAGGCCAGCCGCTGCAATGACGAAAGCGATTAAGGTCCGGGGATTACGCCATAATTGTCGCGACGAAGAATCCCACAGGAGTAATAAAACAGCGCCTGCGGGGAAAAGGCTAAATCGGTAATGCGTTGAGAGCCCGAGGGCAACGACGACACCTGTCGCAAGCCAGTGTGTGAGCGAATCGGTTGCTCTTGCGCGGATGAAAAACCCGATAGCTAGCAGCCCTAAAAAGACTAGGGGAACGTCGGGGACGGCGAGAAGACCAAGCGAACTGGCGAGCGGGAGGCAAAGAGACAGGAGTGCCGCTTCCCGCGCCTCGGCCTTGCCGACTAGAGGCAAAGCCGTCCAGTAGAGAACAGCAGGAAGGCTGCAGCCTATCAGGAAGAAGGGCAGACGCACGGCGAAAGGCGTATCGCCCAAGACCGCAGTGCCGAGACCTGCCAATAACGAGCTCATGAAAGGAAGGTCGCTGTAAGCAAGTGCGGGACGAGTCGATTCGAACCAGTAGAATATTTCGTCGCTGTAGAGCTCTAGGCGGAATGCGAATAGCGCTTTTAGAGCAAAGATCAATGCGCCGAGGGGCCACAGCCAGTGGCTAGCCAAATGCCGCAGTGGGTCTGTTGGAATGCTCATTTGGGATTGCTTCACGCAGCTCTCGTTGTTTCCATCGTTCTCATTGTTCTCATTGCTGTCATTATTCATAGTGTTGACGTCAATCAAACGGGTCACGGCTCATGGCGTTAAAGCTGTTTTACTGGGATCAGACCAGGGGGTAGTGCGCGCGAGCCTAGTCTTTTTAGTTGCTTGATGAATAACCCAAGCGCTAGCGTCATAGCAAGTATCCACACACCTGAGAATTGAGGATGGGCGGCAAAAGTGCCGATCTGATAGAGGGTTGTCGCTACGGCATAGGCAAGGCCGGTGCTCCAACTGAAAATAAGCAGCATATAGGGCCAGCCGGCTTCTTTTGCTACCGCACCGAGCACAGCGACACAAGGCGCATAGAGGAGAACGAAGACTAAATAACAGAAGGCTGCAAACGCGCTAGGAAATAACTGCGCCATATTATTGAGGGTCTCCGTTTTGACCTCCTGCGCTTGGGCGACCGACTCGCGGTCGCTGACGTCGCCTATAGAAATACCAAGTGGATCGGCGAATGTCTCACCCAATGCGAAAAGCTCGCTGCCGATTGACGCTACCGCCTCTTGCAGCGCGGCGCTCAAGTCTGGTGCCGAATTAGCAGTGCTAGGCCCCTCAGGGCTATAAAGGGCATCTAGGGTGCCGACGATAGCCTCTTTTGCAAACATGCCTGTGAAAAGGCCGACCGTCGCGGGCCAGTTGTCCTCGCCAATACCCATAGGCGTGAAGACCGGGGTTATCGACTTGCCGATCACACTCAATAGAGAGCGTTCGCTGTCCTCGTTGCCGAAGCTAAAGTCGCTCCCTATGGAATTTAAGAAGCTGAGAGCAACGACCACGGCGACGATAGTCTTTCCCGCGCGCACGATAAAGCCGCGCAGCCTAAACCAGGTCGTGATCATGATGTTGCGGGCGATCGGCAGATGGTAGGCCGGCATCTCTTGAAATGAGGGGCTGATCTCATCGGAGAAGAGTTGGCGTCTGAACACCCAGCCGGTGAAAACGGCAAGGCCGATGCCGAGTAAGTAAAGGCCGAAGACAATGTTTTGACCATTGCTTGGGAAGAAGGCTGCAGCGAAGAGCGCGTAAACAGTAAGCCTAGCGCCGCAGCTCATAAAGGGCGCCATTGCAATAGTCATCAGTCGATCGCTGTCCCGCGACAGGGTCCGCGTCGCCATTACCGCCGGTACGTTACAGCCGAATCCAACAATAAGGGGAACAAACGCGGTACCGGGTAGGCCGATGCTTGCCATTAGCCTGTCGACAACGAAAGCGGCCCTCGCAAGATAGCCTGAGTCTTCCAAGAATGAGAGGCAGAGGTAGAGAAAACCAATGACAGGGATGAAAGTGGCGACGAGTGTTACGCCCCCGCCTAAACCGTCGGCGATTAAGGTGCTCAGCATCGCAGGGGCGCCGAGTGAGTCAAGCAACCACCGACTGCCATCAATGAGTACTGCGGCGAATAGGATGTCGAAAAAATCGATAAACACGGCGCCGAGATTAACCGCCACGGCAAACATGAGGTAAATCATAAGGAGGAACAGGGGGAAACCTAGCCAGCGATTGAGAACGAGTGCGTCTATACGTTCGGATGCGCCATCAGCGCCAAGGCTGACCTCTACGACACCATCGAGCAGCTGCCGTGATCTGGAATAACGCCTCACCAATGCCTCTTCATCTTCGAGTTCTATGCGCTGCTGGCTCAAGTCTGCAGACATTGCGCTGCGTCTTGGTTCTTCGATTGAGTGTTCGTCTTTAGCCGAATCCTTCTCTGCGGCAAGTGCAAGGTGCAGTTCCGCTATACCAATGCGGCGCGCCGCAACCATATCGATAACAGGTACGCCGAGCCGCGCAGAGAGCTCGCGGGTATTGACGATAAGCCCTTGCTGGGCAGCGACATCGAGCATGTTGGCGACGACGAGAGTTGGAATGCCACGTTCGAGCAATTGCTGCGTTAACACGAGGCTGCGTTCAATGTTGCTAGCATCGATAACATTGATCACAAGGTCGCTTTCGCCTTGCTGTAGATACTCCTGTGCGATTTTCTCGTCGAGCGCTTTAAAATCTTCACTCAGGGAGTAAACGCCTGGAAGGTCGACCAGTTCATAGTCTTGCGCCTCAAGCGAGAAGAAACCGACCTTCTTCTCAACGGTAACGCCCGGCCAGTTCCCCACTTTCTGCCGCCCGCCGGTGAGAAGGTTGAAAAGCGTTGTCTTGCCACAGTTGGGGTTCCCGAGTAGGGCGACTTTTTTCATTATTCAGTGCTTCAGTTGGGTGCTGTGGGGAGTGGGGTAAACGACAGGTTTAAGTTTGGCGAGCTTAACCTGTCTGGGCTGGCTGCAGTTGGATAGCCGAAGCTTCACGCCGCCGTATGCTAACAGAACTGCCTCCCACGCGAACTTGCATAGGGTCTCCTAATGGCGCGACGCGCAGTGTGGTTATTTTGGCGCCTGGCACAAAGCCGAGCGCATAAAGCCGGCGCTTGAGTTCGGGATTATCGCCCAGCACACACTCGATGTAACGCGCCTCCCTTGGCTTGAGTGTGTCGAGGCTTTGACAAGGCTCGCAGTGCGTCGCGGCGGCGGCGTTATGCCGAGGGTTCTCTGAAGAGGGTGCTGTCATAGTGGGCTTGTTTGTTCTCGGGTGACGATCAATTAGACCGCATCGCGCGACGTGATTAAAGTAGTTGGTGTAAATACTTTTGACAATCATTCTCATTTGCATTTAGAATAGCATCAACGAATAGAGAGTAATACCCCATGTACGTGTGCATTTGCCGACAAGTAACCGACAACCAGATCCGAGAAACCTGCAAAAGCGGCTGCGGCAGCTTCAGTGATCTTCGCGCTCAGCTTGGCGTTGCTAGTGAATGTGGTCGATGCAGCAAACTCGCACGCAGTATCGTGAAAGAATTCGGGCGCACCTGCGCCCCTTCCCAGCCTGCCTAGAATTGTCTGTCTAGACTTATTGACTTCATTTACCTGCCAAAACCATGCGTCGCCGTTTGTCGAGAGCAGAGCGCGCGCAACTTGACTTTTTCGCGCGCAAATTACACTCTCTAGAGCCACGATAAACTTACCCACCTAAAGAATATCAGACGCTAAAGGCGGCAATTTAGGAGCAGTTATGAAATCTGACGCTACCGTACTCAAACATCTCAACAGGGCGCTTGGCAATGAACTGGTTGCCATAAATCAGTACTTTTTACATTCGCGTATGTTTCAAGACTGGGGGCTGAATAAGCTCGCTGACAAAGAGTATGAAGAGTCGATAGACGAGATGAAACACGCCGACCAGCTCGTGCAAAGAATTTTGTTTTTGGAAGGACTGCCCAATCTACAATCGCTAGGCAAATTGTTCATCGGCGAAAACACGCGTGAGATGCTCGAATGCGATCTGCAACTCGAAATGATAGCGTGCCCCGACCTGCGGGCAGGGATTGCTTACTGCGAGTCGGTGCAAGATTATGCGACGCGTGACCTACTTAATTCGATTCTTGTTAGCGAAGAAGAGCATGTCGATTGGTTGGAATCGCAGCTTGGGCTTATCGATCGTGTAGGGATTGAGAACTACCAGCAGTCGATGATCTAATCCTGTTAATCGTAATGAGCCATTCTTTAACGATTTTCGAGGTTAGACCACTTTGCCTAGCTCTACCCACAACTCGCTGCAAGCGTGTATCGACCTCGGTTCTAACAGCTTCCATCTGCTGATAGCACAATGGACGCCAGAGCGCATAGAGATTATAGAGCGGTGTAGCGAGCGAGTGCAGCTAGGGGAGGGGGTTCGAGCCAGTGGCGCGATATCTCCGGCGGCCTTCGAACGCGGGTTGGACTGTCTCAAACGCTTTGATGAATTGCTCGGTCGCTACCCGGTTGCGCGTTACTGGGCGCTAGGCACCAACACCTTTCGCGTCGCGAGTAATGCGCAAGCCTTTATTCGAGCGGCGGATCAGCTCGGCATCCACATCTCGCCCATTACTGGTACTCAAGAAGCGGTCTTGATCTACGCTGGCGTGCTTAGCGGGTTGCCGAAGAGCGCGGCGCGGCGCTTGGTTATCGATATAGGTGGTGGAAGCACCGAGGTTATTGTGGGGCATGGCTCCGCGCAGTTGTTCACTGAGAGTTTGGCAGTAGGCAGTGTTGCCTGGCGCGACAGTTATTTTGGACAAGCACATCTCTCTGAGCAATCTCTCGAATTGGCAATGGAATCTGCGCTGGCTGATGCGCGCGCCGCATTCGCCAGAGTCGCACCGGCAGTCAAAGCGGCTGGCTGGGACGAGGCGTTTGCTGCCTCGGGCACGATTAAAATGCTGGCCTCTGTCTGCGAAGCTCATGGCTTCGGCGCCGGGCAGGTATCGCAAGAGGCATTGCTCGCCCTCAGAGGCACCTTCATCAAACAGGCGGTCTCAGGCGCTGCTTTAGCTGGACTGAAAGAGCGACGACAGGATCTGTTGCTGGCAGGCTGGAGTGTTCTGCTGGGTATTATGCAGGCCTATTCGATAGACAAAATCACCTTTAGCGCGACTGCGCTGCGCGAAGGGATGCTCGAATTTATGATGCGCAATCAGCAGGCGCTTCGGATAATGGATAACGAGGACATGCCGCGGTTTAAACAGCGCGATTAATTTTTCGAAAGCTGAATACCTACTCAGTTAAGCGAGCTTCTCTAGCAGTCTTTGTTGCACACCTTGAGCTGACTCTTGCGTCGTCGCATGCTGTATTTTCGTGTATTCGCCATCGGCTCCGAGCTCCCAACACTGAATCTCATCCTCTAAATGCCACTCAATTTCCGCCAGAATTCGACTCTGATGCTTCTTCTTTAGAATGGGGAAACAAACCTCAATGCGGTTGCTCAAATTGCGCTCCATCCAATCGGCGCTTGAACAGTAGAGTTGCTGCTCCGAATTTTTGAAATAATAGACGCGGGAATGCTCTAGGAACCGGCCGATAATTGAGACCACACGAATGTTTTCGCTGACGCCTTCGATTCCGGGTCGCAGGCAGCACATGCCGCGCACAATAAGGTCAACTTTAACGCCTGCGTTTGAGGCTTCGTAAAGCGCGCGTATCATCTCGGGATCGGTCAGGGCATTGAGCTTTGCAACTATTCTCGCTTCCTTTCCAGCCTCAGCTGCAGCCGCTTCTTCGGCAATCATTTTGAGCAACGATTTTTTCAAATTGAACGGCGCGTGTATTAAGAGATTGGGGTGGATCTTCTTTCCCATGCCAGTGATCTGCTGAAAAACTTTATGCACATCTGCGCACAGTGTCTCATCCGCTGTGAGCAGCGAATAGTCTGTATAGATTAACGAATTCTTCCGGTGATAGTTGCCAGTCCCTAAATGCGCGTAGCGCTTTAATTCATTGCCTTCGCGGCGGACGAACAGCAGCATTTTTGCGTGGGTTTTGTAGCCCATGACGCCGTACACAACCACGGCGCCGGCTTCTTGCAAGATGCTGGCGAAATTAATGTTTTCTTCTTCGTCGAAGCGAGCACGCAGTTCAATAACCACGGTCACCTCGGTGCCGAAGCGAGCTGCTTCGGCGAGCGCTTGCACCAGTTCAGACGATTCGTTTGTGCGGTAGAGCGTCTGTTTTATCGACAGGACAGAGGGGTCTTTCGCTGCTTGTCTAACCCAATCGATAACCGGCAGGAACGATTCATAGGGGTGTAAAAGCAATTGGTCTTCGCGTGCGACGGCGGCGAAAATCGACTGATGCTCCTCTAATACTTTTGGCAGGCCCGGTGTAAATTTAGGGAAGCGCAGGTCTGGCCTGTCGACCATGCCAAAAAGCGCCATGAGTCGCTGTAGATTAACCGGGCCGTCGAGTGTGAACAGCTCTTCCTGAGTGAGATCAAAGCGGTCTAAGAGGAAATTAGTCAGCTGGGAAGGGCACTCGGCGCCGACCTCGAGTTTAGTCGCGGCGCCAAAGCGCCGGCTATGGAGTTCGCCTTTCAGCGCCATGGCGAAATCTTCGACTTCGACGTTGGACATCTCTAGGTCTGAATTTCGTGTAACTCGAAATTGATGGCATTCGGTCACGCTCATTCCAGGGAAGAACTCTTCGACATAGGCATGAATAACGGACGACAGGAAAACGAAATTGTCGCCGTCGGGCAAAATCTCGCGCGGGACCTTGATTAGCCGAGGTAGCGACCGCGGGGCAGGGACTATCGCAAGACCGCTGTCGCGACCAAAGGCGTCTTTGCCGTCCAATGACAGGATAAAATTGAGGCTCTTATTGACCAATCTCGGGAAGGGGTGGGCAGGGTCAAGCCCGAGTGGGCTTACTACTGGGACGACTTCATTGAAAAAATAGTCGCGAGTCCAATCTTTTAGGGCATCGTTCCATTCATGGCGGGCCAGAAAGCGAATGCCCTCGCTAGCAAGAGAGGGGAAGAGGTCGTCATTTAAAATGCGGTACTGCTCAGACAGGGCATCTCGCACCTGCTGATGAAGAATCTTGAGTGTTTGTTCCGGGTATTGTCCATCTGCGCCGGGGCGCTGTCTGCCAAACCCGAGCTGCTTTTTCAAACCCGAGACACGAATTTCGAAGAATTCATCGAGATTAGAGCTAAAAATAAGAAGAAACATGAGGCGTTCGAGCAGCGGATGATTCTCGTCTTTCGCTTGCTCGAGGACTCTCAAATTAAATTTAAAATAGCTTAATTCCCGATTCTCGTAGTATTCGCTGTTGGCAAGATCTACTTCGCTATTACTGTCTGTGCTCACAACTTCGCTCTCATCGGTAGGATGGGCCGCAGCCGCCGGCTTGGCAGGTGCGGGATCGTGAGCAATGTACTGCGAAAATCCCATGTCTGTCGATTCTTGCCTGCGCGTTTGTGTGAAAAAACCGTAAAACTAGTCTAACGACATTTGCTCGAAAGGGTGTGACGATTAGATGACAATTAATTAATGCGCAGGTTTTGTTCCGGACTGAAAGACGTCCGAGCACGGTTTGTCATATTACTGTAATATTTTCGTCATATAGTCTTTTCCCATCTGAACCATTTAACGATGCTTTGTATACTCGCTCTAGCCTGTATCGAAAGATAAAATCTATAGGAATCAATTAGATGAATGCCATAATTAAAAAGATTAGTTGCATCAGGCTTGTAGGCCTGGCCACAGTGGCGCTGTTAGGCAGCGCACCGGCTGTCGCTGCAGACGTCGATTCAGCCATTCCGGTGTATGAGAGCACCAGTGGAGTGTCGGGCAACCTGTCGAGCGTAGGATCGGATACGTTGGCGAACCTAATGACGCTATGGGCGGAGGACTTTAAGCGTGTCTATCCGAACGTGAATATTCAGATTCAGGCGGCAGGTTCGTCGACAGCGCCACCAGCTCTCACCGAGCGTACCGCGAATATCGGCCCGATGAGTCGTGAGATGAAAGACAATGAGATCGAGGCATTCGAGTCTCGCTATGGCTACAAGCCTACTGCAGTGCCGGTAGCGATCGACGCGCTGGCGGTTTACGTGCATAAAGACAACCCGATCGAAGGCTTGTCTCTGCCACAAGTAGACGCAGTGTTTTCTTCTAATCAGCGCTGCGGCTTTGCTACCGATGTCGTTAACTGGGGGCAGTTAGGGCTCTCTGGTCCATGGCAACAGCGCGGTATGCAGCTTTTCGGACGTAATTCTGTGTCGGGTACCTATGGCTACTTTAAAGAAGCGGCGCTTTGTGACGGCGACTTCAAAAATAATGTTAACGAGCAGCCGGGCTCTGCATCGGTTGTTCAGTCGGTGAGCACTTCTATTAACGGCATTGGTTATTCTGGTATCGGTTATCGCACCTCAAGCGTCCGTGCCGTGCCCATTGCGCGCACCGAAGGCGGCGATTTCTTCGAGGCGACGCCTGAAAATTCGGTTGCGGGCAATTACCCGCTCGCGCGCTTCTTGTATGTCTATATCAACAAAGCGCCTAATACGCCGTTGCCGCCGCTCGAGCGTGAGTTCCTCAAACTGGTGCTGTCACAGTCTGGTCAAAATGTTGTGCTAAAAGACGGTTATATCCCATTGCCAGCCCGTGTTGTTGAGGGGACCCTGCGTAACCTCGGCATATGATTCGCTCTCGAGGCTAGAAAAGACTTACAAACGGTCTTCTGTCACGGGCCAAGAGGCTAGGCGAACGGGGTTCGGGCTAGCCTCTTGTCATTTGGTGCGACAGAAATATCGAAAGGCTTGCCTCAAGGGTGACCCGTAACGGTGACTCCTTTGCCATTAAACTGTAATATTCGCGCTCACCGATAAAGAACTAGACCCTATGCCTGCAGATAACTTACCCGAGGCGCAGTCGCGACTCATAGACGACGAGCCTAGCCAATCGGTCAAAGTCTCGGTTTTGTCTTCCGAGAAGCTCGCTTCCCGTCGCCGCTGGCGCCATCTGAGCGACAAAACGGCGAAGGTGAGTATCGCAGTGGGTGGCATCAGCGTGATTGTCGCGATCCTGCTTATCTTCGCTTATTTATTTTATGAAGTCGTTCCACTTTTCGCTGGAGCTACGGTCGAAGAGGCGGCGTCCTACGATCTCCAAGATTCTTCAGCGAGCCTGCATTTGGCGATCGAAGAGCAGTCAGAGATGGCGATGCGTCTCGGAGACGATGGCGTGGCGCGCTTTTTTGATCTTGAAAGTGGCGAGAACGCTGCGACGATTGCCGTTAAGGTTCCCTCCGGCGCGACGATAACCAGCTTTGCGCTAGACTCAGAACAGTCAGGTTTATTTGCGTTGGGTCTCAATACTGGTGAGGCAGTTGTTGCGCGTTATGCCTATGACACGCGTTTCGCGCAGCTAGACAATCGGCGCATTCTCACTCCTAAAATCGACTACCCGTTTGGGGAAATCCCCTACACGCTTGCCGTTGACAAACCGCTCGCCTCGATCGCACTGCGAACCTCCGGCGAGAATATGATGCTCGCCGCGACAGCGCGAGGCGGCGAACTTAGCCTTCTCAAAGCAAGTAAACAGACAAGTCTGTTCGCAGCGTTCGACCTAGGCGGCGGCGCCGAATTTGAAATAGAAGAGAGACGGCTAAGCGGAATGACCCTCGGGGGAGAACAACTTTTCATCGACGGCGATCGCTTCTGGTTGTTCGTCATAGACGATGAAGGCCTTGCGCGACTTCTGAGTCTGCGCACCGCCTTCACTGCCCCCAATCCACAATTCGAAGTACAGGCTCTCTTAACGGCAGGGCGCGCTAACCCTACTGATATCTCCTTCTTGCTCGGCGGAATTTCACTGCTCGTTGGTGATGATCAGGGCGCGATATCGCAGTGGTTTCTCACGAAGCGCGACGACACCGTTGCGCTAGAGAAGATTCGAAGCTTCCAAGACTCGGCGTCTCCGGTTGTGTCGCTCAGCCCCGAGCAGCGCCGTAAGAGCTTCGTGAGTGTCGATGCGCAGGGTGTGGTTTCGCTGTTCAATACGACAGCACGACGACAGGCATTTACCGGACAGCTGGCGGCCGATGGCGCGCGCGCGCTTGCAATCTCCCCGCGGGGCGATGCGCTGCTTATCGAAAGCGGACGAGGCCAGATGGCGCTTTGGGCGGTAGAGAACAAACACCCCGAAGTGTCGTGGTCTGCACTGTGGAGCCGAGTCTGGTACGAAGGGTACAGTGAGCCCGACTTTATTTGGCAATCCTCGGCGGCAACGAACGAGTTTGAGCCCAAATACAGCTTGGTCCCATTGTCGTTTGGTACTTTAAAGGCCGCTTTTTACGCGATGCTTTTAGCCGCCCCGTTAGCGATTTGTGGTGCGATCTTTACCGGTTATTTCATGGCGCCAATGATGCGCCGCAAGGTAAAGCCGTTAATTGAATTGATGGAGGCATTACCGACCGTTGTGTTGGGCTTCCTTGCCGGTCTTTGGCTCGCCCCTTTCGTTGAGAATAACCTGCTCGGCATTTTCTCAGTGCTGGTCATTCTCCCGCTAAGCATTTTGCTTATGAGTTTTTTCTGGGTGCAGCTACCAAGCGAGCTTCGGCATCGAATTCCCGATGGCTGGGAAGCGGGCATACTTATCCCCGTGATCGTTGTGTTTACTGCACTGTCATTCGCTATTGCAGCACCCCTTGAGGCGCTGTTCTTTGGCGGTGACATGCGTTTCTACCTGACCAATGAGCTGGGCATTAATTACGATCAACGCAATGCCATGGTGGTCGGTTTTGCGATGGGCTTTGCGGTGATTCCGACAATATTCTCGATCGCCGAAGATGCGATTTTTACAGTGCCAAAGCATCTGACCTACGGCTCGCTAGCCCTCGGCGCCACGCCCTGGCAGAGTCTCTACCGAGTGGTCCTGCCAACGGCTAGCCCAGGCATTTTTAGTGCGTTGATGATTGGCATGGGACGTGCGGTTGGCGAGACAATGATCGTATTGATGGCTACGGGTAATACGCCCATTATGGATATCAATATCTTCGAGGGCATGCGCACGCTTGCAGCGAATATCGCCGTCGAGATTCCCGAGTCTGAAGTAGACAGCACCCATTACCGCATCCTGTTCTTGGCAGCTTTGGTGCTGTTTATGTTTACCTTTATGTTTAATACCGTCGCTGAGGTTATCCGCCAGCGCCTACGCGATAAGTACAGCACTATATGAAAATTAGCGCGTCAAAATGGTTGAGTTCAGGGACTCCCTTCGTTTGGCTAAATGCCGGTGCGGTGGCGATCAGTATTCTCATGGTGGTTGGGTTGCTTGGCCTTCTAACCGTGCGCGGCATGGCGCATTTTTGGCCTACCGACGTGATGCAGGCGAACTATGCGCCACCCGTTGCCTTTGGCTCTGTTATGTCGACAGAGGTGCTTGGCGAAAAGGTCGAGACCGAAAGCGTGTCGAGCATTCAGATCGCGTCGTCGGGCATTCCGGTCGATGAATCGATTCCGACTTACGAACGAGAGCTCGTCAAGCTCGGCAACAGAGACGTAACCGGCGCCGATTTCGCCTGGTTGTTGAGCAGCTATATCAGCGATATCCGCTATCCAGCTAATGTGGTTGTGCTTGAGCGCCGCGAATGGGGCAATTTCTATGGGTTCCTCTCAGGCGTCAAAGAGTCTGGCGAGCGTGTTGTGCAAGGCGCAGGGGATGATGCTGCGCTGTGGGACGAATTCGAACAGCGGCTTAGCCGCGCTCTTGCGATTCATGACGAAATTTACCGAATCGAAAAGCAGGAGATCGGTGAGGTTAACTATGCGCTCGAACGCCTCAGGTTGAACCAGAGGGGATTAGAGTTAGACGGTGCATTTGATGCAGAAACCGAAGCCGAGTTCGCCGCGCAGCGTGAAGAATTGGGCTCAGAGTACGCGCTCTTGCAGCAAGACTTGGTGGTGTTGAATCAGACTATCGAGCGTGATTCGGCGCAGTTTTTCGCAGCGAATGGCGCAGAGATCGAGGTGGAGTTTGCCGACATAGTACGCGCCTACAGGCCTAACCAGATGGGCTTCGCCGAAAAGCTGCTAACCTATTTTGCCAAACTAGGTGAGTTTCTTACCGATGAACCGCGCGAGGCGAATACCGAAGGCGGCATTTTCCCCGCTATCTTCGGCACGGTGATGATGGTGCTTTTGATGTCGGTGTTCGTGACCCCCTTTGGCGTCGTCGCGGCTGTTTATTTGCGCGAATACGCTCGGCAAGGGTTTGTTACCCAAGCAATACGCATCGCGGTGAATAATCTTGCCGGTGTCCCATCGATTGTCTACGGTGTTTTTGGTTTAGGCTTTTTCATCTACATTATCGGTGCCGAGGTCGATCAGCTTTTTTACCCTGAGGCATTGCCCGCGCCGACCTTCGGTACGCCGGGGTTGCTTTGGGCGTCACTCACACTAGCGCTGCTCACCGTGCCGGTTGTGATTGTAGCCACCGAAGAAGGGCTTGCGCGCATTCCGCGCAGCGTGCGTGAAGGCAGTCTCGCGCTTGGCGCGACAAAGTTTGAGACGCTATGGCGCGTCGTGTTGCCTATGGCGAGTCCCGCGATGATGACCGGCCTTATCCTCGCCGTCGCACGGGCAGCCGGAGAGGTTGCTCCTCTCATGCTCGTAGGGGTGGTTAAACTTGCACCGTCGTTGCCGCTTGATGGCAATTACCCCTATCTTCATCTCGATCAAAAATTCATGCACCTCGGCTTCCATATTTATGATGTCGGATTCCAGAGTCCTAATATCGAAGCTGCGCGGCCGCTTGTGTTTGCCACGGCCTTACTGCTGGTTATCGTCATTGCAGGGCTGAATTTAAGCGCGGTGGCACTGCGTAATCGACTGCGCGAAAAGTTTAAGTCTCTCGAAGTATAGAGTCATGCGGCGGCGCTGCTGCCTCGACAACGCGTGGCTATAAGCCAAAACGCTTAATCGTTAAAAAGAGAACAGATTCATGAGAAAAGTAGATGTTAGTTCAGTGCTCGGTGCTAGCGCGGAAAACCCCGAAGGCTTAGAGAGCTGCATCGATGTTTCGGGACTGAACCTTTACTATGCGAAAGACAAGCGTGCTCTTAATGGCATCGACTTGAAGATTCCGAAGCAGCGAGTGACTGCGTTTATTGGCCCGAGCGGCTGCGGTAAATCTAGCCTGCTGCGCTGCCTGAATAGAATGAATGATCTTGTCGATGACTGTGTTATCGATGGGCTGATCGAGATCGACGGTGAAGATATCTATTCGAAGCATGTCGATGTTGCAGACCTGCGCAGACGAGTCGGCATGGTGTTCCAGAAGCCAAACCCCTTTCCAAAATCTATTTATGAAAATGTCGCATATGGTCTGCGTATACAGGGGATCAACTCGAAGCGCGTGCTAGACGAAGTCGTCGAAAAGTCACTGAGGGCGGCGGCACTGTGGGACGAGGTAAAAGATCGCCTCCACGACAGCGCGCTCGGGATGTCGGGTGGTCAGCAACAGCGTCTGGTTATCGCTCGCACGATCGCCGTCGAACCAGAGGTGCTGCTGCTCGATGAACCGGCCTCCGCGCTAGACCCTATTTCTACTTTGAAGATCGAAGAGTTAATCCATGAGCTCAAACGCGATTATACGATCGTGATTGTGACGCATAACATGCAGCAAGCTGCGCGCGTTTCTGATTTCACCGCATTTATGTATATGGGTGATATGGTTGAGTTTGACGCGACCGATAATATCTTCACGAATCCTGCGAAAAAGCAGACCGAAGACTATATCACTGGGCGTTACGGTTAATGTTTTGTTTTCGCGCTTTCAGCGAAGGCGCATGATGTTTAACGGGATACTTTTGGACTCTAAGGACGCAGAATGAATTCGAATATTGAAAGCCACGGCCACCATATCTCTAAGCAGTTTAATCTCGAACTCGAAGAAATTAAAAACAATATGCTCGAGATGGGCGGGGTTATTGAACGTCAGATCGCCGATGCAATGAAATCGCTCCTTGACGGCGATACGGGTCTGGCCGCTCAAGTCCTGACAGTCGAAGATCGCATCGATTCGATGGAGGTGAGTATTGACGAGGAATGCAGCCTGATTCTAGCTCGTCGCCATCCGGCAGCGAGCGACTTGCGTCTTGTACTCGCGATCATTAAGACTGTGCGAGACCTTGAGAGGGTCGGAGACGAGTCTGCTAAAATCGCGCGTATGGCGATAAAGCTTAGTGAAGAGGGCGAGATCTCCCAAGGACTCGTTGAGTTCCGTCACTTGGCGGATAGCGTGACGCGGATGGTAAGTGGCTCCCTCGATGCGTTTGCTCGTTATGATGCCGATGCAGCTCTCGAGGTTGTTCGCGACGACGTTGCGGTAGATAAAATCTACGCAAGCGTAATGCGCTCACTAATCACCTACATGATGGAAGACCCGCGCAGTATTAGCCGAGTTCTCAATATGCTCTGGGCGCTGCGTGCGCTTGAGCGCATCGGCGACCATGCGAAGAATGTCGCTGAGCACGTGATTTACTTGGTGAAGGGAATGGATGTCCGGCACGAAAAGTTAGCCGATGTTGAAGAGCAGCTAGAAGACTAGTCCAGCACTCTTTCTCTTGGGATATGGCAGCCGAACACGCTGCCTTTTCGTGGCGTGCTCTTCACTTCTAACTCCGAGTCGTGCCTCGCCAGAATGTGCTTCACGATGGCGAGGCCAAGCCCTGTTCCACCAGACTCTGCTGACCGGCTGGGGTCGACTCTGTAGAATCGTTCGGTGAGGCGTGGAATATGATGCGACTCGATGCCTAGACCGTTATCCTCCACTTCAATTTTTACCCCTGTCGAATCGAGTGCGGCACGTAACTCAATCATGCCGCCTGCCGGCGTGTATTTTGCGGCATTGATAACGAGGTTAGACAGAGCGCTATAAAGCTCTGAGCGTTGCCCGAGTAGAATAATCTCATTCGGGCAATTGATCGAAAAGTTGTGCTGCTTCTCGGCCATGATTTCTTGGGTATGTCCCTTTATTTCTTGTGCAAGTTCTCCTAGATCAATCTTTTCTTGGGCTCTTGGTGCTGCGCGGGTCTCAATCGAGCTAAGAACAAGCAAATCTCGCACGATATTCTCCATCCGCTGCGACTGTGACCGCATCTGCTCGATTGGTTTATGCCAGCGCGAATCGAAGGAATCTAAATTGTCGGCGATCGTCTCGAGATAGCCTTTAATTACTGTGATGGGCGTTCCTAACTCGTGGGAAACATTGCCAACAAAGTCGCGGCGCATAGATTCAAGTCGATGAAGCTGGGTAACGTCTCTCACGAGCATCAACTTTTCATGCTCCCCAAAGAGGGTGATTTGAAATTCGAGCGTGCGACCACTGACTCCAGGCGCTTCGATACGAAGTGTTTGGCTGTACTTCTCCTTATGAAAATAGTCGGCAAAACGGGGGTCACGAATAAGATTTGTGACCGCTTGATTGCGGTCGTTAGGATAGCGAATGCCAAGCAGATCTTCGGTTGCCCGGTTCCACCAGTCCAAAGTTCCTTGCTTGTTAATCATCACGACGGCCATCTCTAGCGCCGCGGAGGACTCCTGCGCTTTGTCGAGAATATTTTTTAGGTAGTCGCTGGCGAGTCTTTCTTGTTTCTGTAGACGATAGATGCTGTCGAAGATTGATCCCCAGGTTCCCGTACTTTCTGGCGGCTGGGTGTCGCTTTTGTGAGAGTCTTTGGCTACCCACTGGGTAAGGCGTCGCAGTTGGAGGAGGTTGTATCCGCTGTAACCTGCGAGAGCGATGAGGAGAACAAAAGAAATCTCCCCGACCAGCAGGCCAAAAACTAAGGCAGCTGCAAGAATGAGAAGGAAACGCCGGAGCTCGTTGCGCCACGTGTTCATGAGACTTGTCCAGAATGAGCTGTGTGTCGAGGGAAGTTAGGGCAGAGACGGTTAGACATAATCAGTACAAGCGCAGAATCAGCGCCCAACCTTGCCATAATTAGCGAGTATTGTCATGAGAATAGACCAATCGAGTCGATTGTCTGAAATGAATGTTGTGTCCGCTCGGTCGTCTATAGCGTGGGATTTTTTACGAGCAGCGGCACGATATTCGTCGCGTTCAGATTATAGGGCTCCGAAATGTTTAAGGCCAATGCTCTAGGCTAATAGAGCAGTAATATTAGGAATAAAATCGATGAAAAAATCACTAGCCTCAATGGCAATAGCAATCTCGTGTCTTGGCGTGACTGGCGTTCGAGCCGATGCAGGACAATTTTACCTTGCCCCGGGCTTGCAGGGCATGAACTATGATGACGAAGTAGGGTTTGACAATGATTTTGGCTATGTTATCGGCATAGGCTACGACTTTACATCCAAGCTGAGTGCGGAGCTCAGTGTGATGGATCTCAATCCGCAAACCAAAGCTGCGCGTGAATTAGATCAAGACTTATGGAAAGTCGACGTCTTCTATGGGCTCGATTTCGATCTAGGTAAGTTCAAACCCTTTGTCGTGAGCGGCTTGGGCAATAGTAATATCGATGGTGACAACGACTCTATCTGGGATATTGGTGCAGGCCTAAGATTGCCCCTTAACGAGCGTTGGACATGGCGGACGTCTATCCGGAATTACTATGCGCTGGGGCGTGATTTTGAAGATCAAGATTTCGGCATTGATACCACGCTTGTTTATCGCTTTGGGGGAGCCGCAAAGAAAGCTGCGCTAGTCAAGGAGCTGCCGCAGGCGAGGGAACCGAATGAGCCAGATGCATCTACGCAGATTGCCGATGCCGATAGAGATGGAGTGCGGGATGCTCAGGATCTCTGCGCCGACACACCCCTAAGCTATGCGGTTGATAAAGACGGCTGCCCGATAGCGATAGAAGAGGTGGCTCGCATCGAACTATTGGTTAACTTCGACTTCGATCGTGCTGAGGTAAAAGAGCAATACTTGCCCGAGATAGAGAGCGTGGCGCGGTTTATGGAGCAGTATCCTGACAGGGTGGTTGAGCTCGAAGGGCACACGGATAGCCGTGGAACTGATCTGTATAATTTAGGTCTTTCGCAGCGCAGAGCAGAGTCTGTCATGGCAGAATTAGTGGGCAGATACGGCATCGCGGCGAGTAGAGTTTCCGCCCGAGGGTATGGCGAGTCCCAGCCTGTTGCGAGTAATGACTCCACACAGGGGCGCGCGGATAATAGGCGAGTAATAACTGTCGTGATAAAGACGCTGCAGCGTTATCAGACAAGGTAATTACCCTGATTTAGGATAAGAGGATTCGACTGCCAGGCGAGGGGGCGATAGAATATTGCTCTCTTTCTGCAACAGTAGAATATTGTGTCTTACCGCAGTCCCTCACAAGCTGACATTTCAGGCTCAGAGTCGTCTTCACTGGTCGAGTGGTTCGTTCGCGGTAGCCGGTCTATAACCGAGAAGGCTGAGTGGCCGGTCGCGGGTGAGGCTGTCACCGCTATGCCTGCGAACGCCCGAGATTGGCTGTTCGATTCTGGGTCGCTTACTGCAAGACTCAAAACCTTAAGCGAGGGCAAATTCGCAGTCGAGGTCGTCGACGAATCGTGGCTCGTTTTTCCTGAGTTACGGTTCAGGTCGCGCTTTGGTCCCGTAGCACCAGAGCATCGTTTTTGGTCTCGCCGCGTTGTTTTGCTCGGTAACGGAGTGCCTTGGGTTTTCGCAAATACCCTCATACCCACGCATTCTCTAGGCGGTGATTTAGAACAAATCATCCGATTGGGCACGAGGCCGTTAGGTGAATATCTGTTTAGTCAGCCGGAGCTTTCGCGTTCAGAAATAGAGGTAAAAGAGATTGCCGAACAGAGTTGGGGGAGACGCAGCTGGTTTTTTCTTAACGCTAAGCCTGTCCTTGTTGCCGAGTACTTTCTGCCAGCGCTCCTGCGCCAGATCCCGCCGAAGGCGTAGGTTTATTCTGTTCTCGCCTCTGAGTTGTCAACCATAAGTCACCATTTACTGTGTCACACTTCTTCGTTTTTCTTTCGCATAAATCTCTTCTTGTCCAGATTAGCTCCTATACTCAGAGTGACAGACGATGGTGTTCTGGAATGATCTAACGAATCAATGGAGCTGAGCGTGGACTACAGGAATGATGGTAATGGGAAAGAGTGCGGCGACGAAAAGACTAAAGGCATTCCGGCACAAGCGACCTCCTCGGTCAGCTCTCAGCGAGCGACTCTTGCAAGCGATTCGCTGACTACCTACCTCAACGACATCCGAAAGCCAGAATTACTGACTGCAGAAGAAGAATGCCATTGTGCTCGTCAGGCCTTGTTGGGAGATGAGACGGGCAGGCGAAAACTAATCGAGAGTAATTTAAGGCTTGTCGTAAATATTGCAAAACGCTATATGCACAGGGGGATGGCTCTCGCCGATCTGGTCGAAGAGGGGAATCTTGGTCTGATTCATTCGGTAGGTAAATTCGATCCGGAGCTAGGTTACCGGTTCTCTACTTACAGCACGTGGTGGATTCGCCAAACTATCGAGCGGGGGTTGATGAATCAGGCGAGGACTGTTCGGCTGCCAGTTCATGTCGTCAAAGAAATGCGCGCCATGATGAGAATAGACCGGGAGAATTTTACTGAGGCGGGCTTACCAATAACCAGCGCTGAGCTTGCGCAGAAAACACAAAAAACACGTGCCGACATAGAGCGGCTTAAGCTGCTAAACGAGCCGACCTTTTCTGCGGATGCGCCGCTCGCCGAGGGGTCTGCTGATTTTTTTGTCGATAGCCTGCGAGGAAGTCGGGAGAGGGAGCCCGATCGCGTGCTTCAACTCGACGCAAGAAACGAAGCATTGGTTCGTTGGCTGCAATGCCTTACGCCGCGGCAATACGAAATAATTGTGCGCCGATTTGGGTTAGACGGCCATGACGAAGAAACCCTCGACAAAATTGGTGAAGATGTTGGTGTGACTCGAGAGCGGGTGAGGCAGATACAGATTGAAAGTCTGCGCCTGCTTCGCGAGATTATTTTGGCTGAGGGGTTGCTTGCAGAACATCTCGATTAGCGTCGCTGCTTGAAGCGTTACTGCGGCTGCTCTATCCTGCAGCGCTCTAGGCGAAAGGTTTTGCTTCGCCGGCGCAATGGGTAGGAGAGAAATGAATGCTGAATAGTGACAGCGAAGGGTCGTTGAAGGGTAAGGTTGTTATCGATTTGACGCGAGTGTTGGGCGGTCCTTACTGTACGCAGATTCTTGGGGATCATGGGGCGGAGGTGATAAAGATCGAGCCTCCGCGCGGAGATGAAACTCGAGACTGGGGGCCTCCGTTTCACGATGAGGATGCGCCTTACTATTTAGCCGTGAATCGCAATAAACGCGCGATGGCGTTAGACCTTTCGTGTAGCGAAGGTCAGGCAGTTCTGCTGCGCCTTTTAGAGTCCGCCGACATCTTAGTCGAAAACTATAAGCCGGGGACAATGGAAGGCTGGGGTCTTGGATTTGAAGAGGTGCTTCGCGCGCGCTTTCCTAAGCTCATCCATTGCCGGGTAAGTGGTTTCGGCGCGGATGGCCCCTGGGGCGGCTTCCCAGGCTACGATGCGATTGTTCAGGCGATGGCAGGATGGTTTAGCGTCAATGGCGAGCGCGAGAGTGCGCCAGTGCGCTTGGGGCTTGCCATGGTAGATATGGGCACGGGCCTTTACTGCGCAGTTGCTATTCTTCTGGCGTTAGCCGAGCGAGAAAAATCGGGATTGGGTCAATACTTGGATATGACGCTTTACGACTGCGCGGTGTCTTTCATGCATCCGCACATACCCAATTACCTATACTCTGGAGAAATTCCGGGCCCGACAGGCAATGCGCATCCCAATATCAGTCCCTACGATACTTTTCGGACAAAGACAGTCGACATATTTATTGGCGCAGGTAATAACCGAGCATTTGCTAAACTCTGCGCGGAGGTGGCTCGGCAAGACCTTCTGGCTGATCCTCGATTTGCAAACAACAGCGACAGAGTCAAAAATCGTGATGTGCTAAAGGTCGAGCTCGAGACTGCCTTAATGCGTATCGACGGTGCGGAGCTCGCTGATACGCTGGCGCGCGCCGGGCTCGCCTCCGGGCCGATTCACAATACTGCGCAAGTTGTGGCGCATCCTCATACTCAGCATCGGCAAATGATTGTCGAGAAAGAGTGGTATAAGGCGCTGGGCTCTCCAATTAAGCTTAGCCGGACGCCAGCCTCCCTTCGTTCTCTGCCACCTAAATTCGGCGAGCATAGCCGCGAGGTGTTAACGGAATTCGGATTCGAAGACCGCGAAGTCGATGCGCTTTTAGCAAGCGGTGTGGTGCCAACAGTTCGGCACACTTAGTACCGAAGCTTGTGTAGAGCTTGATGAGTCAGGGTAATAAATGAGTCTGACGAGTCGCGCGCTCGCAGTCTTGCCTATGGTGTGTTACTTTGGTATAACACTATATCAAACAATCTCCTGAGAAAGGAATTCGAGTGTTAGTCAAATGGAAGCAAGGCGAGCCGATCTACCTTCAGCTTAGGGATCGGCTTCGTGACCTCATTTTGCAGGGCGTTTACCAGGAGGGTGAGGCGGTTCCCTCGGTGCGCCAGCTGTCGGCCGATCTTCGAATTAACCCTATTACTGTCTCTAAATCCTTGCAGCTATTGGTTGATGGGGGCTGGATAGAAAAGCGTCGGGGGCTAGGAATGTTTGTCTGCGTCGATGCACGCGCGGCGTTGGCTTCGAGCCAGCGGCAGTATTTTCTAGAGCACGAGTGGCCGGATATTTTGACACGACTAACACTACTTGGCTTGCGCGTGAGCGACCTGCCAGACCAGCTGCCGGATTAGCAGCGAGAGAGTGAAAAAGGGAAACTAATTATGGAAAACACGCAACAAGAGAGCGCTAAGCTCGATGCTAAATGGCGGCCCGAAAGCGCGATTAAGGCAAGGAATCTGTGTAAGTCATACGGCAGCTTTAGGGCACTTGATGGCATCGATCTCGACATCCCTCGAGGCGCCATTTGCGGGTTAATAGGGCCTAACGGCGCGGGCAAAACAACTGCACTCAAGTCGTTGGTCGGTCTCTGCGATTCCGACGGCGAGCTCAGCGTTATTGGGCATGATCCGCGGGTCGCAAGAGCATCTCTGATGCAAGATGCCTGTTTTATAGCCGATGTGGGCGTGCTGCCCAAAAGCCTTCGCTGTATTGACGTGCTTGCCTATGTCGACGATGTTCATCCTAAATTCAATCGAGCAAAGGCGCTGAGATTTCTCGCCACAACAGATATAGACCTCAAAAATCGCGTCAAGACACTGTCCAAGGGAATGGTCACTCAGCTACACCTGGCGCTTGTTATGGCGCTCGATGTCGAGCTACTTATTTTTGATGAGCCCACGCTGGGGCTCGATATTATTTATCGGCAAGAGTTTTATGACCGTCTGCTTACTCAGTTTTACGATGGCAGCCAAACGATCGTTATCAGCACACACCAAGTAGAAGAAATCGAATCATTGCTGTCGCATTTAATCTTTATCTCTCACGGAAAAATAGTGTTTAGTACTGAAATGGAAGCGTTACAACAGCGTTTCGTCGAAGTGGCGGTAGCAGCAGAGAACTATGCAGCAGCAGACGGTTTGAAGCCTATTTATACGCGCGCAACGCTAGGCGGTAAGGATTATTTATTCGAGCTTGAGGAGGGCGAGCGCGGGGTTGGCGATCGAAGCCGATATGAGCGCCTAGGACGGGTCAGCACGCCGAGCGTTGCCGACGTCTTTGTGGCGAAGCTGGGAGCCTCTCATGGATAATTTAGCCGCAGGCCCAAGGACGATTAGGCGTTGGCGAGGACTGCTTTTACGCGAAATCCGAGAGAACCGAAGCCTATTACTCTACGCACCCTGCCTGCTCGTTTTGGTTGCTATTCTCCTCGGTATGCGCCTCTTTACGCTGTTACCCCTAGAGCGGCAAAAAGCCGGCTTGGAGCTGCTTTTCAATCGATTTGAAGGTCTCAATGCCTCAGACGTTGCTCCTCTACTTACCTCAGCGGGCGCGCTGAACTTGCTTTTTATCATTGGCATCGCGACGAGTTATCTTGCTTCGAGTCTTTATGCGGACCGGAAAGAGCAAAGCTATTTTTTTTGGCAGTCTATGCCGATCTCCGATCGCAGCACCATACTTTCGAAGGTGGTGACTGCCGTAGTGATGATCCCAGGAATCTATATGGGCGTGCTGGCCGCCGGCAGCCTGATGCTGATCATTGGCGTCGCAGGGTATAGTTTTTCCCTCGGCGTTGAGCTCAATGGGCTACAGGAGTTATTTGCGGCGATGCTTGTAGCCCTCGGCTTTATTGGCCTCTCGGCATTTATCGCGATGCTCTGGTTGCTACCGGCGGTTGGATGGGTTCTCTTGTTTTCGGCCTACGCCTCACGCGTACCACTGCTATGGGCTATCGGCGTGCTTGTGGCTCTGAGCCTTCTCGAGGAAATTGTCTTAGGGAGTAATACTATTGATACGTGGATCGCGAGCCGGTCCAGTCCGTGGCAATATTTGGTGTTTAGCTTCGAGGACATGGCGGCGCGTCTGCTCAGTTACGACATGCTCTTTGGTGCTGCGCTTGGGGCGATGCTCATTACCGGTGCGACGCTGATGCGCCGGTTTGCTGATTGATCGAGGCGAGCGGAATGAAAAGCGAAAACGACACAGGAGAGGACATGGACAGAATAGAGCGCGAAACCAGCCAATCGATTAAGTTGCAGCGCGTGCTGCGCAGGACGCTTTTACGTAACAAGCACTCACTATTCTTTGCAACGATTGCGTTGGTGCTCTGCGTGGTAGCAGTGGAGGGGAAGCTGACTGATCGACAGGGGAGAGGTGCTCAATTTGAGAACCCCTTCTTCGACTTGGAAATTGCCCCGGACATTAGATCAAGCCTTCGTTAACTCAGTCGATCAGGCGCTCTATTAAGGCGCGATCAAAGCTCTATCAAAGCGCGGGCGCGGCGTTGGTAAGGGTTAGGCAAGGCGTTAGCGTTGACCTTCGACGGTGCCTCCGAATTGGTTGTTAGCCGCGTTTAGGTGAAGTAGACTCTAGGGCAACCCCTCGCCGCTGCGCGCCACTTGCGCGGTGAAGGCTCGACACACTGCACCTCCGTTAGTCTCTCCTGTAGCGACGGTAGTCTCCTTGTTCAAGCAGACCGCTTGGCTAGGTAAGTAACCGTCGGCCACGCGATAAAATCTTGCTAAGCATTCGTCGAATAAGGCGATCTATCGGAGCTGCTATGACGCAAAATACTCAAGTCCTACTCGCGAAACGTCCCCACGGTGAACCAACCGACGATTGTTTTAAATACGTAACTGTCGAGACACCTGCGCTTGAAGAGAATCAGGTGCTTATCAAAGTTGTCTGGCTGTCACTCGATCCCTATATGCGCGGCCGCATGAATGACATGAAGTCATATGTTGCGTCACTTGAAGTCGGCGATGTAATGACAGGCGAGTCGACTGGTATTGTGGTTGAGTCTAAATCGGATAAATACAAGGTGGGCGACAGAGTCGCTGCGCACATGGGCTGGCAAACGACTATTGTTGCCAACGCCGATGACCCTCGGCTCATGCCTGTTGATCTCGACAATGGCACACTCTCAGCGCATATCGGCGTGGTCGGAATGCCCGGTCGCACTGCGTATTTCGGCCTTACCGATGTTGGCAAGCCGGTTGCAGGAGAGACTTTAGTCGTTGCCGCCGCGTCGGGTGCCGTAGGTTCTGTTGTCGGTCAGATTGCCAAGCTTAAGGGTCTACGTGCGGTCGGCATCGCCGGAGGCCCAGACAAATGTCGCTACGTGAAAGAGGAGCTTGGCTTCGACGATTGCATTGATTACAAAGCGGGTAACCTTGCTGAAGAACTTGCCCGCGCTTGCCCAGACGGCATCGACATCTATTTCGAGAACGTGGGCGGCGATGTTACCCGCGCCGTTGCGCCACTCCTTAACCCCGGAGCGCGCGTACCAATCTGCGGTTACGTCTCGAATTACAACGACGAAGACATGGCAAGCGCCATCACCCCATTCCATATTCTCAAAGAGCTCGACAACGTTCCCGAGCACCGTTTCTTCGTGGTCACCGAATGGCATGCCCAGTGGATCGAGGCGACCAAACAATTAGGCGCATGGATTAAAGAAGGCAAAATCAAATATCGAGAGTCTATCGGTGAAGGCATCGAGAATGCGCCTGAGTTGTTCCGCGGCATGCTGAAAGGACGTAACTTCGGCAAGCAACTTGTGCGCGTCGCCGATGAAACTGTAGGTTAGATTGATGGATTCGAAGTCAGAGAACTTTTCGTTAGACCGTCTGTTCGGTCTTCAGGGTAAGGCGGCGCTTGTAACCGGAGGCAGTAGCGGTCTCGGGCTGCACATGGCCAAAGGTCTTTTGCAGAACGGCGTCAAGGTGATGATCGCCTCGCGTAGCGAAGAGAAGTGCACCCAAGCCCTCGAAGAGCTTGCTCCTTTCGGGGAAGTTGCCGCAGTGGCGGCTGATGTTACCAAACAAGAGGCAAGGGCTACGCTCGTGGCGGAGGTTGAGGCGCATTTTGGCGCGCTCGACATCCTCGTGAATAACGCCGGCGCCAACTGGGGCGCGCCGCTCGCAGACTATCCCGACGCAGGCTTCGCTAAGGTTATGGACACCAACCTCAATGCAGTTTTCGCGCTAACACGGGATTTAGTGCCCGCGCTTGCCCGAGCGGCGTCTGCTGATTCGCCCTCACGTATCATTAATATAGGCTCGATGGACGGCATTCATGTCCCCATTGTGCAGCGCGTGCCCACGTTCGCCTATTCAGCGAGCAAGGCTGCTTTGCATCATCTTACGAAAGCGTTTGCCGTCGAACTTGGCGCTCAGCACATTACTGCCAACGCGATAGCGCCGGGATTTTTTGAATCAAAGATGACAGATCATGTTTTCGAGCACTACCTTGCAGATATCGAAGACGATTGCCCCCTGCATCGAGTTGGGCGCCCAGAGGAAATCGTTGGCATCTTGGTTTACCTCGCCTCGCGCGCAGGTTCCTATACCAATGGCACTGTCATCCCAGTTGATGGCGGCACAAGTATTTCGAAGGGTAAGCGTGAGTGGACCCTTTAGCGTGAGCCGTGAGCTACGCGAAACCGACTTAACATTGAATCAAGAGAGAGCAGGAGAGAAGGGTATGAGTTTGTTTAGTCTGGAAGGTAAGGTGGCCCTTATTACTGGCTCCACAAAAGGCATCGGTAAGGCGATAGCACAGCGTATGGCAGAGCAGGGTGCGACGGTTGTGATCTCTAGTCGCAATCAGGATGCGTGCGACGAAGTCGCCGCGGAAATTACAGCGCGAGGGGATAAGGCGATAGGTGTTGCCTGCAACATCAATCACAAAGATCAGCTTCAGCAATTGGTTGAGAAGACAACGGCTGCGCTCGGAAAAATCGACGTGCTTGTTTGTAATGCCGCGTTGAACCCCTTTTTTGGCAAGTCGCAAGACATCCCTGATGAGGCTTTCGACAAGATTATGCAGGCGAACATTGGCAGCGTTCATCGCCTGTGCCAGTTAGTGATACCCGGGATTGCCGAATCTGGAGGCGGCGCGGTTGTCATCATTTCGTCTATTGGCGGCCTCAAAGGAACCGATGCACTGGGTGCCTACGCAATATCGAAAGCAGCAGACATGCAGATCGCGCGTAATTTGGCGGTCGAATGGGGGCCTAAAAATGTGCGCGTAAATTGCATCGCGCCGGGTCTTGTCCGCACAGATTTCGCAAAAGCGCTGTGGGAGAACCCCGATATTTACGCGGCAACGGTTAAGAACTATCCGCTGCGCCGAATTGGCGAGCCCGACGAAATCGCCGGTGCGGCAGTGTTTCTCGCGTCACAAGCGGGGAGCTTTACTACGGGCCAGACGCTCGTTATCGACGGCGGCGGCACGATTGCGAGCTGATCACGAATTTCATATTAATTTCAAAAGTACTTAGTAAAGGGTGAATGCCATGATGAATTTAGGACTATCAGATGAGCTCGTCGTCATTCGTGAGAAAATTCGCACGTTTGTAGAAGAGAAAGTAGAGCCGGTAGAGCAGGATTACCACGACGAGGTAAGCGTTGGTGATCGCTGGTCGCATACGCCGCGTCAAGATGAAATCCTCGAAAGCCTTAAAGCAGAGGCGCGCAAGCTCGGCCTATGGAATTTCTTCCTGCCGAAAAGCCAAGGCGGCGCGGGTATCTCGAATCTTGAATACGCGCATCTGGCTGAAATCATGGGACGTAGTCGTCTCGCGTCCGAGGCAATGAACTGCAGCGCACCAGACACGGGTAATATGGAAGTGCTCGAGCGTTACGGCTCCGAAGAGCAAAAGCAGCAGTGGCTCTTGCCTTTGCTAGCCGGTGAAATCCGTTCGGCGTTTGCGATGACCGAGCCTGGTGTTGCCTCGTCGGACGCGACTAATATCGCCACCAGCGCGGTGCTCGACGGCGATGAGTGGGTGATCAACGGTGAGAAGTTTTATATCTCAGGTGCGGGCGATGCGCGCTGCAAGATTATGATCACAATGGTCGTGACTGACCCCGATGCACCTAAGCATAACCGTCAGTCGCAGATTCTCGTACCAATGGACGCCGAAGGCGTCGAAGTTGTGCGCCCTATGCACGTTTTCGGCAAAGACGATGCGCCACACGGCCACATGCATATTAAATTTCACAATGTGCGCGTGCCTGAGAGCAATATTATTCTCGGCCGCGGCCGAGGTTTTGAGATTTCGCAGGGCCGCTTGGGTCCAGGCCGTATCCACCATTGCATGCGCTCAATTGGCGCGGCGGAGAAGGCGCTCGAACTTATGTGCGAGCGCGCAGTCAGCCGTGAGGCGTTTGGTAAGCCTCTCGCCGAACTCGGCGGTAACTATGATGTGATCGCAGATAGCCGTATCGAAATCGAAATGTGTAGGCTTCTTACTTTTAAAGCGGCCTACCTCATGGATACTATCGGCAATAAAGCCGCGCGAGATGCCATTTCGCAGATCAAAGTGGCGGTGCCGAATATGGCGCTTCGTGTTATCGACAGAGCTATACAGATGCATGGCGCGGCGGGTATATCGCAAGATTTCCCTCTCGCATCCCTGTGGACGAGCCAGCGTACGCTGCGCCTAGCCGACGGACCTGATGAGGTGCATCGCCGTGTTATCGCACGTAAAGAGCTTGCGAACTACAGCTAGTCTCCGACCCACCGGCTCGGCTGTTTATAGGCTGCAGCCGCTGACAAGCGACAAGATAACGGAGGCTCAGGCCTCCGTTTTTTTATTCAGAATAAAGGATATACAGCTAAGACAACGTTCATGAATGCCATCCAAGACATAGAATGTGTCGCCACGGCAAAAGGCGGCCTAGCTCGTCTCGCCCGTTTGCACTGCGACATTATGTCGCGGAAACTTTTTGAGTTGCGCCTAGGTGTCGGCGCTGACACCTGACATACTATCTATTAAAGTAAATCTGCACGCCCAATTAACCAGCGGAGTATCGTATGATCGTCACTGTGACAAGGCCTTTGGCATCGCTTTCTTTTTTAAAAACCTCACTTCGGGCATTCGCGTTTATCGCCTGCGTGTCGCTGAGCATGACTGCGAGCGCGCATAATGTGTTGAAGTCGTCCATTCCCGCCGATGGTTCTACGCTTGAGCGCTCACCCAGCGAGCTCGCGCTCGACTTCAATGGTCAGGTGAGATTAGTAAAGCTGTCCTTAAAACGCAGCGACGAGAGTATCGATGTGGGTTTTAAGCCTGATCTTACCGCAGCGACCTCTTTCGTCGTACCAGTGCCTGAGCTTGCGTCTGGGACTTATTCCCTCGAATTTTCAGTGATAGGCGAAGATGGCCATACCGTCGCAGGGCACTTTAATTTTGGCATAGGAATGCCAGCTGCTCATGCGGAGAGCGGGCACTAGCCCGCTGGAAGCACACGCCCCATCGATGAGACACTCGTGACCTTGCTCCTGTCTATTCCTAGTCTGTGGGCGCTTGCATTCGCCCTCGCAAAGATCGGCGTTTTCGCCGGACTGATCGCGGGAGCGGGCGGTGTTTTGGCGCTGGGCGGCTACCACAATGGCTCCCGCGCGGCGCACACCCGCCTGCTGTCCTACAGTTTATTAGGCGCTTTCATTGGATTCCATTCGAGCCTCGCGCCGGTCTTGATTCAGGCAGGGCAGATAAACGACGCAGGTGTGATGGGCATGTTCGATAGTGACCTAGTTCTGCTGCTGCGTGGCACTCCTGTATGGGAGTCAGCTGCCTTTCGTGGCGCAGGCTTTGCGCTCTCGGCGCTGTTAATCCTTTCATTGCTGCGAACACTGCGGGCGCAAAGAAAGCCGCCCGACTCAGTCTTTTATCGGCTCGCTTTTATCGGGCAAGCACTCGCGCTCGGCCTCGTCGCCTACGGCTTTACGCTGTCTGGCCATGTCTCTGTGCTCGACGCGTGGCTTCGGGCAGCGCTGGCGTTTCATGTGGCCGCGATGGCGATCTGGGTAGGGATGCTTCTCCCCTTGCGCTGGTGCTGCGACGATGTCGAGACTGGGGATTTGGGTGATCTGATGAGGCGATTTGGCCGCCTCGGCATGGGTTTAGTCGCAGCGCTCGCCTCAAGCGGTGCATTTATGCTGCTCACTCTCATCGACCTAATCGAGTTGTTTACAACCCAGTACGGTCGCCTAATGCTTTTCAAACTTGCCGCTTTCGTCGGCCTTCTCTCTATCGCAGCCCTCAATAAACTGCGGCATGTACCAGTGCTACACCTGCCTGGCGGCTCACGAGCGCTAGCCCGAAGCATCGATCGAGAGCTTATTGTTGCGATGGTTCTTCTGCTTGTGACCGCAGTCGTTACGACGCTGCTTGGGCCTGCGACACACTGAGTGCTCGTCGATTAGGAAGGCTCAAGTAACCTTGAACCTCTGCCGATTACTAACAGGTACACCGTCACAAGCTCTCAACTTCGATTGGTTCTTCTCATGCCCCCGATTAATTCTGGTTCTGGCTACGCTGGCCGTAAGTCTTTTCTAGGCTCACAGCTTTTAGTCGTTTTGATCAACGCTGTGATGAGCGGTGCCGTTTTGGGTGACTATGATCCTGCTCCCTTTTTAGCGTGGGTAGATGAGACTAAAACGGCGATTGACATTCCCGGTGTCGCTGTCGCCATCGTAAGCCGGGAGGAGGTGCTGCATCTCGAGACCTGGGGACAGCGAACAGTCGATAAGTCACCGTTGGTGACCTCTAATTCCGTGTTTCGAATCGCCTCGATGTCGAAGACCTTTGCGGGTACCGCGGCAACGCTTCTTGTCGACAGCAATCAGCGATCATGGGATAGCCGGTTGAGTGAGATCTTCCCTGATATGAGATTAGGCAATGGGCGCTCTTATCGCGACATTACCTTCCGGCAGGTTGCCAGCCATTCTACCGGCCTGATGCCGCATTCTTATTCCAATCTCCTCGACGACGGTGTCGAGTACGCGAAAATTAAGCCGCGCTTTGGCGATATCCCTGCCGTGTGTAAGCCGGGTACCTGCTACGGCTATCAGAATGTGGTGTTCTCGCTTATTGCAGATGTCGTCGAGGAAAGTACGGGCGAAGGCTATGAACGATATATCGAAGAAAAGCTATTCCGACCATTAGGTATGACGACGGCGTCTGTAGGCCTCGACCCATTTGTGGCGAGCGATAACGCGACCAGTCCTCATAGATTGGTGCGCAAGCAATGGCGTCAAACGAGCACGAACCCCGCTTATTACTCAGCAGCGCCAGCAGCGGGGATTAATGCGAGTGTCTTCGATATGGCGTTGTGGCTAAGGGCAAACCTTGGTGGGTTTCCTGAGGTATTATCGCCGTCGATGCTAAACGAATTACAAACGCCGGTTATCGAGACGCCGCGAGGTAATTATTTTAACCGCTGGGAAGGCATAGAGAAGGCCTACTATGCTATTGGATGGCGAGTTTTCGATATCGACGGTGTGCGCGTTATTCACCACGGAGGAGGCGTGCGAGGCTATCGGTCCGAGATGGCCTTTATTCCCTCTGCCAACATCGGGATGGTGCTGTTGTTTAATGGCGAAACCAATGCTGCGAACGAGGCAGTGCCAGCTTTTCTGCGCGGACTTAAATAAGTCAGCTACAAATTCTCAGCATCTTCCTAAATAAGGCAAATGACTATGAACGCAACCCTTGAAATTCTCACTGCGCACCGCAGCATTAGAAAATTTACCGATGAGCCATTGCCCGATGGATTGCTCGAGACCCTTTGCACCGCTGCCCAGGCCGCCGCCACGTCGAGTTTTTTGCAAGGCGCCACGCTCATTCGTGTGACTAACCCCGAAAGCCGCAGCACGCTTGCCCGCTGCGCCGGTGGTCAGGGCTATGTTGAGACCGCAGCAGAGTTTTTAGTGCTGTGCGCCGATCTTAAGCGTGCGGGTAACTACTGCCATAAATACGGCAAAGAGTTTGAGGGCGATTTCACTGAGCAATTTATCATTGCAACCGTTGATGTCGCCTTGATGGCACAGAACCTCGTTATCGCGGCTGAATCTGTTGGCTTGGGCATCTGTTATATCGGGGGGCTTCGCAACAATCCGCAGGAGGTGTCTGATTTGCTTGAATTGCCGCGCGGCGTTTATCCGGTATTCGGTCTTTGTCTTGGCTATCCAGACCAAGACCCCGAGGTTAAACCAAGGCTGCCGCTCCCCGTGATCTTAAAGCAAGAACGCTATAACGAGGAGGGTGATGAAGAAGCCATCACCGGCTATGACGAAACGATCAGAGAGTATTATGCGACGCGTACAGGGGGTGGTCACGGGATTAGCTGGTCAGAACAAGTGGCTGATCTCTTGTCCGAAAAATCGCGCCCACATATGCGAGAGTTTTTGGCAGGCCAAGGCTTCCTTTTCAAATAAAAGCTCAGCCGGCCTTTTGATTTAATCTTCAGGCACGACGCGATAGGAGCCTGTGCTGGGCAGGCTTTCGACTGCATCGCTCACCTTACTCGCAATAACCTCGGAAGGGGGAATAGCGTCGTCGCCTATAGAGAATTTGAATTCCCCATTTAACAGGCCGCGTTTGCCATCGGTGACTGACCACCGTGCAATGTAGTATTCAGAGTCGGGTAGCTCGAAGCCTAGTGGGTAGGCAAAGCTGTCCGCCATGCGGTTAGGGTCATAGGCAAAGCCGATGTTGATCCAGTCGCCTTCGGCCGAGTAGAGCGCTAATTTAAGCAGTGTGACATCGACGCGAAAACTCATCATGATCATCTGCGGCGACTCATCGAGTACCGAGTCGTCTGTCGGGAAAGTCACCCCTGGCGTCAATACGCCATGGCTATGTTGCGCCGCAAGCGGTGTTGCTAGAAAGAGGAGGCTGGCGGCAAATAAACACGGCAGTGAAAGCAGCCGAGAGTGAAACTCTTGTCGCCCTAAGCACCGACGATTGCGACTCCCGTTGACCATATGCTTGCCCCCAGCTTTTGCTTTTATCATTGCAGCGCTACTGTTCGAAATACGCCATACACTGCCGCGATAGCGCACACAGTCTGCCCGACTCTTCATATATTCGTCCACTTTGCTGAGTATAGCCATCTGCCGCGGCATCGAGGTCGAAGTCTAGGTAAAACCACTCCCCCTTAACGTCGGCAGGATCCACGATAAACTCCAATCCCCAGCTTACCGAACTGGCTGGTACAAACGGTTTGTCATAGTGGCAGAGCAGAACGGGCGGTGGCATATCAGCGATAGCGATTATCTTTTCGGCAGGATAGTCGGACATATCGCACCGATGCCTCACCCACATGTTCAGCCTGCGTGAGCGCGAGCCAGAGAAAGGCATGGCGTCGCCTACCCAACACCCTTCAAATTGATTAAGGAATGTCGGCATGCGCGCTGCGTACTCAGCGAATGGAATCCCTTCACTGCGGGGGAGGGGATTGCTGAGAGGGGCCGCTTCCACGCGAATACCCTCGCGTGCTTGCCCAAACACGCCCAGCGCTTGGAGCGCTGGCCTGCCTTCGCTTAATACTGTCGCGCTACACTGCGTTACATTGCGTCCCTGGCGCTGTATCGCTGCCTCAACCGAGAGTGGGGCCGGCGGCAGTGGCGCGATGAAAGAAGCCATTAACGAGCGCAGCGCAGGCTGCGGCTCGAGCATCTTCTTCATGCTGAGGCTGGCAAAGGCAGCGACGAGGCCTCCGAAAGCCGCTCGGCCTTGAGACCAGTTCTCATCAAAATCAGTTTCGTTGGTCGGGCTATGTTGGAGCCTATCTAAAATATCTTGCAGGGTATTGCCGGTCACAGAGAAAACCTTTTCGAGAGCGAAGATTGCCCCTAACACGGGCGTGTAATATTCTTAGCGATTATAGTTTAGTGAATCAATTATGGCTCTAGTTTATCGTAAGCTACAGTGTTTAGGCTTGGTGCATGGCTGCGACTCACAGGGTAGATCATAATGTCGGGCGCGGTTATCTTGGGTAGAAAAGTGAAACAGAACAGGGCCGGTGAAAGTAGAGCTATTGATGTGCTGTCGCTCGTAAAGGCGTGGCACCTTGTTGTAGTGACACTCTGTTCACTTGTTGCAACCTTCGCTGGGGCACAAACCCCCGCAGCTGTCGCCACCTATCCGCGGGCTGCGCTGGATTTCACAGGAATAGTAGCGAAGACGCAAACGACTCCGCTGGATGATTCAGTGTTCGACTCTTCGCCAGAAAGATTGGCGCTGGCATTCCCTGAGAAGGTGCACCTGGTCAAGTTAATCCTGCGCAATCAGGCCCACGACTGGGTTGATATCAGCTTTCGTTACAGTCCGCGCTTAGCGAGCGACTTTGAATGGTCTCTACCGAGCTTGCAGGCGGCCGATTATTACACGGCAGAATGGGCAATACTCGACGAGCAGGACCGTCTCATTAGGGGGAATTTTAGTTTCTCATTCGGCGAAATGGCGCGCATGCCCTCGCTGATTAAAGCCGAGCAGGAATTAGCGTTGCGTCTGAGAAATGGGGAAGACGAGAGCACGCGGTTTATTACCCCGCCGCGAACGGAGATAATTCTTGAACAGGAGCCGCGCAGTTATGACCCGCCATTTACTCTGCGTTTGGAAAGCCGCGAGAGTAATGAGACCCGTAAAGAAGATTGCTAGCACAGCTATTGCGCCGGCACGAAGAGCTTCACGCCAGCAAAGAGAGCTATGTCAGCACAGAGAGCTAAGCCAACACAGAGAGCCACGCCAGCACAGAAAGTCCATCTAGCGCCGTGGACGCAGCCACTAGCAGCCACCAACAACCACTAAGAAGAACGCATAAAAAAACGGCAGTACTCATTATGAGACTGCCGCTTTCACGCAAAATCTTATGCGGTGTTCGCGCTATTCAGTGACCCGCACAGTGATGTAGTCGTCGTTATAGAGTCCGCCATCGTCGGCACGTGCCCAGAGGATGTAGGTTCCCGGCTTATCGAAGGTTGCTTTAACCTCGATCATGCCATCTTCCGGAAGCTCGGGTGGAAGCCACAGTGCGCCCCAGGGGGAGTTGGCTGACGTACGGGTGTCTTCCCATGGTTTGGGCAATGGTGGATCAAATTCGACGTGCCCTTCTCCTCGGTAGACATTCCACGAAAGGAATAAACCATTCACCTTGCCGACAGTGATGCGAGTAGGGGGCCTCATCATCCGCCGCATGGCGTCTTTTTCTGAGATTGTGCTGTCTCGACTCGCTTTCGGGATGCCGTCATCTATCACTCGCGTGTTAAGCACCAGAGGCTCACCCACGCGCACGGTACGAATGTCATCGCCTTGCACTTCGATGGTTGGCTTCACGTTCGAGCGAGACTCGGGGCTGCTTGTTCCAGCGCCCAAAGAGCCTGTCTCAGAGGCGATAACGATATTATCGACCTGGTAGTCTGGTTTCAGTGTTGCATAGGCTTTGCGCTCTTGGCCGTTAACGTTGAGCGTCCAAACAAGTTCTCTATCGCCCCAATCTGCGGGCACAACCACCTCGAAATTGAATCGGTTACGTCGCGGCAGAAAGTGCGTTGGCTGGCCTCTATCGGCTTCGCCAGGGGAAAAAGCGTTGTTCTCGCCTACGGGAACATCAGGCTCTTCTGACCAGTTCTCGTTCATGTAGCCGAACATAAAACTGAACGTGCCGTCTGCATTTGGCCGCCAACCTTCGTAAGCTGGTTCTATATGCTGCCCCGATTGGTAACTTGTTTGTGCGAGGCTTGGCGAGCCCAAAAGGCTGAGGAGGGTAGTGATGACTGCGACGAGCAGGGCTTTCGCCCTGCTTATCACACTACTGGAGTTAACATACATCGTGTCTTGTTTCTCTCGAGTAATTAAGTAAAAGCCTAGTTGGCCGCAACTTCGTTGCCTGTCGCTTCACCCTCTTTGTCCGCGATTGGCGCGACAATAGGGGCGAGGCAGAGTGGGCAACCGATAACGTGATCATTCGGTCCGAGATTGAGTACTTGGCGACGTTCTTCCATCGCTTCATGGAACTGCTCGTCGGTGAGTGTGACGCGAATACCCAGATCGATGAACATGTTTGTTACAGAGCGATTGCCCGAGCCTTGCCAGTTTCTTGGATCCGGCACGTTCGGGTTAGTCTCTGTATTGTTCATGTAACCGACGATATGCAGTATTGTGCCCTTCGGTAGAATCGGAGCAGCTTGGTCGGCATAGGGATAGCCGCGCACCCAGTTATGGTCATAGCCTACGCAAGACAGGGTTTCGATAGTGTAGCCCCAAATAGCTTCAAGGCACATACGCTCACCTGGCGCATGAAGGTGCGGCTCGAAGCTAATGATCTTGGTGTGATTTTCAAGCACAGTGTAAGCGTGGAGCTCTTGATCGCGGGCGTTGCCTTGGATGCTGATGTCTACGCCATTACCCAAACCGATAAACGCATTCTGGTATTTCGGCTTGTAGTCTTTGTCGTGGAAGCGGAAGCCCACCTCGAGGTGACCGGTCGTGTCGCGGCCATTCGAGTGTAGGTGAACCGAGTCTGACACTATCGCTGAGCCCGCTTTGAGTAAGCGACCTGCATCTTCGTCGAAGATATCGGCATTACGACCCACTTCGTGTACTGGCCATGGGATGGAGAAACCTGGCGCACGCTCACCTTTCTCGTCGAGCATCGCAGTGCCCCAGATCATATGGTGGAATATGTAGCGACCGCCAACTGTGCCAGAGTCGGCAGAGTTATCGACGTCGTTGACCTCGACGACTTCGACTGATTTCACGTAGCGATCTTCTTCGAGGCCAGTTGGAATGTAGTCGATTTCACCCCACCAGTCCGGCGTGCCGGCGAGTTTAGTGACATCGTTCATTACGACCACGAGGTCTGGCTTGCCCGCTTTCCACTTTAGGCTGTCGTCGAAAGCCATTTGTTCAGGCGCGTCTGCAATGTCGCCTTTTGGCGTGCCGCTGCGCGCCCAAGTAGAGATAGCAGCGATCTCTTCGTCGCTTAAAGAGGGGTCATCCTTATATTCTTGGATGCCGATGTTCTTTTCCATATACCAAGGGGGCATTGCGCCGGCACGATCGCGAAGACCGGTCTTGTATTCGATCAGGCCTGCGAAAGGGGCTACTTCTTCGTAAGTCACGAGAGGCATCGGGCCCGCGCCGCCATCACGGTGGCAGTTCTGACAGCTGCGCTGCAGAATCGGCTCGATATCTTTGTGGAAAGTGACTTCGTCTTGCGCTGAAACAGCGCTGGCGAATGACATCGAAAGAGTCATTGCGAGCGCGCTGAGAGCGGATTGAGCGGTGAAGTTGCGCATAATTTAGCGACTCCTAGTAAAGTTTAGAACGATTGAACTGTGAAGAGACACACGCCTGAGCGAAATGACCCGACACGTATCTGGTTAACTTTCCGAAGATAGCATTGAAAAGGGGCTATTTGGAAGAGGTTGGGACGTTTGGCTGCACGCTTTATGCACCGCGCTCGGGGCCTTTTAGCAGCGCCCAGAGATTGCTGCTCGCCAGCAAACTGGCAAAAACTACAATTAAAGAAAGACAAAACCATTGCAGTGCATAAGACAAGTTCTGATCGACATCGGCGCTCACAGCCGGCCAGTGTCTCGCCAAAGCACCGTCCTGATCTGCAGTCAGCCTAACCTCGAATGGCCAGACGTCTTCACCCAAGAGCTGACTGATGATATCGAGTTCGAGGTCGCGCATGAAAATAGGCCACTGGGACGCATCAATCTCGCTCTCACGAGGCTTCCAGCCAGCGGATGGCACATAGAGCTGTGCGGTCACAGAAACGGGTCCCTCGACTGGCGCTGTGCGAATCGTTTGCCCGGGTTTGTTCACCGCGCTCGTCCAACCCCTGCTCACGAGCACTATTTGTCCATTAGCGCTAAGCCTGAAGGGGGTGACTACACCATAGCCGATCTGAGTCTGGTGGAACTGCCCGAGGAGCAAAATGGTTTTGTCGTTAAGGTATTCCCCCACAAGCGCGACATGCCGGTTTTGCAGCTCTGGATTAGCGCGGTTGAGGTGTCCATTAGGAATAGACTCGATGGGTTCGGCACTGCTTTTAGACTCGTTCTCCATAATTTGCTGCGCATTGACTTTCTCGGCAGCGCGATCGAGTTGCCACAGGCCCAGGCGACCAAAGGCGAGTATTGTTAGTAGAACGCAGGCCAAGATAGGCCAGTTGATGCGGATACTAAACACGCCAAAAGTGTATTCATTCGTCGATATCATTTGTTTCTCTAAAGCAATAAATTCAATGAGTTAAGTCGGTATATTCATAATTTTTTTAACTGAGCGTCGCTGACTCCGTCAATGCCCGCCAACCCGAGTATGACGAGCAACGAGGCCTGTGGGCCCAGATGCGAGTCTGTAGGCACAAACCATTCATCGGGTGAGTGCGCGCCACCGCCCTCACCGCCGCCATCGATTGTGATCGCTGGGATGCCAAGCGACATAGGCACATTCGAATCGGTGCTTGAGATGCTCAAGCCGCGGAAATCGACCCCGAGTTGCTCGAAAGCCAGCGAGGTCAGCTGCACAAGCGGACTATCGCTCGGCGTATGGCCCACGGGTCTGTCGCCAATTAGCACGAAGTCTACGGTTATTTCTCCTCGATTCCAGCGCGCATTCTCTTCGGCAACAGCCTCGAGAGCGGCATCTTTCGCGCGCTGCTCGAGAAGCGCAAGCTGCTCGCGGTCGTTCGAGCGCATGTCGATAGCGAATACGGCATCCGCTGCGATGGAGTTCACCGAGGTGCCTCCTGCGACAGTGCCGACGGTAAAGGTTGTTTTCGGTGAGCTAGGGGTTTCGAGATCGCCAATTTTTGCAATCGCGCGACCCATGGCATGGATTGCGCTCGCGAGGCCAAAGGCGCCGAAGGAATGACCGCCGGGCCCCTTAAACTGAAACTCGAAGCGCCGACTACCGGTGCCACCATTGGTGATGCGGCCAAGGCGAACACCGTCGATTGAAATAAAGCCGTCAATAGAGGGATGGTCGCGGAATATAGCCTTTATTCCCCGCAAATCACCGCGGCCTTCCTCGCCGACATTGCCGGCAAACATGATGTCGGCTTCGGTCTGAATCCCGCTGTCGTTCAAGATGTCGATCACCGAGAGCATGGCAGCGAGTCCGCGTGTGTCGTCGCCAATGCCTGGCGCATAGTAACGCCCATCACGCAGCTGCACGGTGGTGTCGACACCTTCAGGGAATACGGTGTCAAGGTGGGCGGCAATGAGGAGGAGGGGGCCGTTGCCGCTGCCCTTGCGTACACCAATCGCATTGCCCTCGGCGTCTAGGTAGGCGTCTTCTAGGCCTCGTGCTTTAAGCTGTTCTAAAAAATACGCGGCGCGGCGATCTTCCTTAAAGGGAGGCGCAGGAATTTCGGTCATACGAAACTGCTCCTGAATCGCCTCAGGTTCTCTGACTTTAAGCTCAGCGAGTGCGGAAACCACACGCGGGTCGCTCAGCACAGCGTCGAATCCTCTTCTTACCGAACCATCTATTGCGATAGTGTCTTGCTGCGCTGAACCGACTTGAGCAAAGCACCCAACAGCGAGCGCACAGCTACTCAGTAAGAGGCGTAAAATTGGGGCTCTTGTTACTGCAGACAGAGCCGGTCTCTGGGGGCGTGATTTTTGTGCAACGAAAAGCGCGACGATTGGCATAGTTGTTCTCGATTTTAAGGACGCGAGTGGTAATAGACTTCTGAGGTGGTGATTTTCCCTCGCCAACGCCCCAGATACAATCACCACGCTTGATGCAGGTCATCTAAGAACAGGACAAAGTCACTCACGCAGGGGTGCTATAGCGCGATCTGCAATAGAGGCTAAGGTACTCAGCGTGAGCCCCCACACAAGAAGCTTGCCCCCTGTGCTGATGATTTCAGAGAGCATTGTCGGCAATACCTCGAGCGCGGCTAGAGAGAAAAGCACGAGGGGGAAGAAATAGAACACGCCATTCCAGCGCCCCAGAAAGCTCATCTTCAGGCTTTTTTGCCTAAACAAAAAGTAGGAATCGAGCACGTATTGTGAAAAAGCCACAACAATCAAAATCGGTAGCAGCGAGCCTATCAGGCCCGCATACGCAAGCCCTGCGAGCGCCGAAGTCACGAAGATGAAATCGGTGACATGATCGAAAAGCATGCCTCGGCTAGAAGCCGTGCCAAAGCGGCGCGCGGCGCGGCCATCGGCGACGTCGCTTGCCATGGCGAGTAAAATGATCGCGACGAGGCTCGCTGCACTCATCACACCGGGCAGCGCAAAGGCCAAAGCAACCGGCGCTGCTAACGCGAGTCGCAGCGCGGTGAGTAGATTGGCTATCACGAGCCAAACAGGTCGCGCTGAGCCTTACGCCAGAAGAGCAGGCCAATCGCTGCATTAAACAGGATAAAGAAATTGTGCTGCACGAAGCCGAATGCGGCAAGTTGACCTTCATTTTCCGGGAATAAAAACACCCAAAAGGTTATAGCGCCTGCGCGCATCGGCGTCGGTGCTGCGGCGGCAAAGAAAATCACTGGCAGCAAGGGCAGAAGCGTCATAATCGACACGTCGACACCAAAGAGATTGAGGGCGATCGTATAGACTACGATTGCTGCAATAAGCGCCGGCGAACGCAATAAGAAAAACCCAAGGTAGTGACTAGGCTTTGCCTGGCGGAAAGCGTGGAAAATTCGGCGATCGCGAAATCCATTGGAAGGCAGGATAAGGCCACGGAAATAGGCTATCCACAGCACTAAAAATAGGGCTGCGCCGGATGCGATATAGGGGATGAGGCCGAATTCGCTCGGCAAAGCATCGCCGCCAACGCTGTAGCCAATCGTCGCCCAAACGAGCAGGTAAAACACCTCACAGAACATGATGAATATCATGACGGATCCGACTTCCCAGCTCGGAATTTGATGCCTCTTGTTAAGGTAGAGCGCCATCGCACCTTTGCCGATTTGCTCATTAAAGATCGAGATGATGTAGGCGCTTGCTCTAACGGGTGCGATGTCTTTGTATTTAATGTCAGAAATAAACCAATTCAGCGCCTTGGTCACAACGAGTGTGTCGATGGCGAAGTAGAATAGCGAATAGCAGATCATCAGCCCGAGCCACGGCACCCAGTTAACCGCGGCGAACACTTGCGCCATGTAATCTGCTAACCCGAGTCCTTCGCGAGCAGCCGCCCCGTTGAGCCGCGTATAAAGATAGTAAAAACAGACCGCAGTAATGAGCAAAAAGACTATTCGGCCGATGCCGTTTTTCTTCTTGGCGGGCGCAGCCGATTGGTCGTCAGTCTCTTGATTGATTTCGTTGTCGCTATTCGCTTCGGTCATTGTCTATTTCTCCAGTATTTTTTCGATCGTGCGGTCTAGCGAAGTAAGCGTTACACCCAATTCGGCAAAGCCATTGTGACTTACTTCTTCGTCTTGGGTAATGACGTCGATAACCGTTGGGGTAAAGCCGCCGCCTCTGAGAGTGCTCGTAATTCCCGCCATCAGCTTTGTGAAGCCGATCGGTATTGACCCTACCTCGAGGGTCGAGTCGGGATTAATCTTGCGGGCAGTCTTTTTGATGAGATCGCAGTAAGCAATCGCCTCTGGACCAACCAGTTCATAGCTCGCACAGCCCGCTGCCTGTTCTTTACAGGCATTGAAAATCGCTGCGTTGAGGTCGTCAATATCGAGAGGGCGCATTTTGTAATGGCCGCCACCAAGCGCTTTTGCGTTTGGGTTGCGGGCCGCGCTGGCGAGAGCGCTTGCACCAGCGGTGCCCGGGCCGAGTAATATGGGCGTGCGGATGATGGTGGCGCTTAAACCTGAGGCAGCGACGAGCGCTTCAGCTTCGCCTTTCGATCGAAAGTAGGCATTACTCGACGTAGGGTCGGCACCGACAACCGAGATAAACACAATATGCTTCGCGCCAATCTGCTTGGCAGCGTCGACAACCGTGCGGGTTGCGTCGACATTTGCCTCTCGGTATTTGCTGTGTTTTCCCTCGATTAAGATACCGGCAAGGTGGACGACACAGTCGGCGCCTGCCAGAGCTTGGGCAAGGCCTGCAGCATCGTCGTAGCGAATACAGCAGGAGGAAATTTGAGCGGAGCTCGGCAGCGCATTGCGCGCGCTTTCTGAGCGGACGCCGGCAATAAATTGTAGATCGGGCTGCTGGCCAACTTGCGCGAGAAGATTCATGCCGACGCTGCTGTTAGCGCCAGTAATGGCAATTTTCATGGTGTGTTCCTAGTGTGTGTTCTGAGTGTGTGCCTTGGCTGGGCGGTGTCTCCATCAGCGTTAAGTGTCTGCTGAGGATTGCTGACCAAGCTTAGTTCGCTGCGTTCTCGCCGCAGGGTCTAAATGAATCGGGACAAGGCCTGCAGCAAGCTGCGCCCTGTCGCGTCGCTCTGCAGGCGCGTCGGCATAGAGCGTCGAACGCATTCTAGGCTCACGACCTAGGGCCCGAATTGTCGTCTCTATTTCAGCGGGCGACCATTCTTCGCCGTGCTCGGCTCCTGCGGCGCGGGTAATGCTTTCATTCATCAGCGAGCCACCGACATCGTTGGCCCCAGCATTAAGGCAGGCTGCTACGCCTTCGCGACCCATCTTAACCCATGAGGCTTGTATGTTGTCGATGAGGCCGTTAAAGACTAAGCGCGGCACTGCGTGCATCAAGAGAGCCTCGCGGTAACTTGGGCCGCGGCGTGCTTTTCCTTTTTTGTACATTGGTGCCTCATGCGCCACAAAGGCTAAGGGCACGAATTCGGTGAAACCGCCTGTCCTGCGCTGCAATTCGGCGATCGAATAGAGATGTCGCGCGCTGTGCTCGGGGCTCTCGATATGGCCGAACATTATCGTTGCCGTAGTCCTGAAGCCTATTGCATGGGCGCTTTCCATCACTTCTAGCCATTGCGCCGAATTGAGTTTGTCGGGGCACAGGTGCGCACGCACATCGTCGTGAAGTATTTCAGCTGCAGTGCCAGGCAAAGTGTCGAGCCCCGCACTTTTTAAGCGCGCTAAAAATTCTGTCAACGGCAGGTTTAGCGTTTCGGCGCCTTGCCATACCTCGAGCGGTGAAAAAGCGTGAATGTGCATAGCCGGTGTTGCTTTTCTCACGGTTGCGATTATGTCGAGATAAGTCTGTCCTGTGTAGTCGGGATGGATTCCACCCTGCATACAGACCTCGGTAGCGCCGCGCTCCCATGCTTCGACGCAGCGCCGAGTTATTTCTTCGGCACTTATGTCATAAGGCTTACCGCGCAGATTCTCGCTGCCACTGCCTTTAGAAAAGGCACAGAACTGACATTTGAAATAGCAGACGTTGGTGTAATTGATATTGCGGTTAACCACATAGCTCACTGTGTCGCCAGACACCTTTTTGCGCAGCGTGTCTGCGGCCTCAATAACGGCGCCAAAGTCGGCGCCGCGGCTACGCAGCAGAGTAGCGATCTCAGTCTCTGCCAAAGGCTCACCTGCTAGGCAGCGCTCGATTAGAGCCGCGACAGCGGGTTTTGCTTGTGCGAACGGCAAGCTCAATTCGGTGGAAGGCGCATGCTCGCTAATTCCTGCGATCCACGCATCACGTTTGGCATACCCTTCGCCATCACTTTGTTTGCGCGCAGCGGGCTGCACTTTTGGTGAAAGCCATGTGTCTGCTTCTGCAAGGTAGCGTGGATAGAGTGTTAAGCGCTGGTCGAGATATTTACCCGCGCTGCCCGTATCGCGTGCTAGTTGGGCGAGATGCGGCCAAGGCGCCTCAGGATTGACGTGATCGGGGGTTAGCGGCGACACGCCGCCCCAATCGTTAATGCCGGCTGCAACCAGTTGCTCTAATACGCCGGGGCTCAAATTGGGCGGTGCTTGAATAGACATCTCGGCACCAAAAATCAAGCGTGCGACGGCGATAGTCCACACCAGTTCTTCTAGATCAGGCTCTGGCGCAAGTGCCATCTTAGTGTGTGGCTTTGCACGAAAATTCTGCACAATGACTTCTTGCAGATGTCCGTAGCGACGATGCGATGCTCTGAGAGCGAGCAGCGACTCGATGCGCTCTAACCTCGTTTCACCTATGCCTATTAAAATGCCAGACGTAAAAGGCACGCGCAGTTCGCCGGCGAGATCAAGCGTCGCGAGGCGAGTGATAGGATCTTTGTCCGGCGAGCCATAATGCGGCATACCCTTTTCACAGAGTCGTGTAGAGGCTGATTCAAGCATGATGCCCATCGACGCGCTCACGTCACGCAAGGCGAGCATTTCGTCGCGGGTAAGATTGCCGGCGTTAATATGTGGTAGCAGCCCAGTCTCGACAAGCACTCGCCGCGCGACTTCGATCACGTAGTCTATGGTCGTCTTGAAACCTAATGCGGCAAGGCTTTCGCGCGCGGCGCGATAGCGCAATTCTGGTTTTTCACCGAGCGTGAAAAGCGCTTCTTGACAGCCCAATGCGGCACCAGCTTTGCAGGTCGCTATGACTTCGTCGATCGGCATATACGCCTGAGGAATATGTTTTGGCGTTTGCGCGAAAGTGCAGTAGTGGCAGACATCGCGGCAGAGTTGGGTGAGGGGGATGAACACCTTGCGTGAGTAAGTGACGACATTGCCAAAGCCTAAATCTCGACAATGCGCCGCTTCTTGGGCGAGTCGTGCGGTGTCTGTGCG
>ERZ888423.242-NODE-242-length-58620-cov-10.842192_pt1 | contig 58620 bp, 54 predicted proteins | sample MGYA00520523_ERZ888423 | MGnify/ENA primary metagenome ERZ888423 (study PRJEB32303, sample SAMEA104408611) | aquatic metagenome | biome: Brackish water; feature: Pelagic; material: water | place: Baltic Sea | collected 2014-06-08T10:24:00 | depth 30,27 m ... | reverse complement strand
CAGGTGCCTGAGGCACTCGAAGGCACAACAATTATGACACGACTCAGGTGCCTGAGGCACTCGAAGGCACAACAATTATCCAAGAGAATCCCCCTCCTCTGACTGCCGCCTAAAGTTTTCTATGAGCTCACTAATTTTCTGCTGGTCTCTGTATGCAATCGACATTTCAGGTAGCGCTTTATGCGCTCCATGTATCAAGGCTTCTTTCTTTTCTCTCCTCCATCCTTGAACTTGTTTTTCTCTATTAAAAGCAAAGCTCACATGTGAAAATTCTTCGGCATAGACTAGGTGAACAGGTAATCGCTTCTTGGTGTGATTAGCTCCTTCTCCATGATTATGTTCCTGTATTCTAGCGTAGAGATCAACGGTGCTTCCCGTGTAATAACTTCCATCAGCACATGCCAAGATGTACATCCAACCCTTCCCTTTCATAGCATCAGTATTTCATGAAGATTTAAAAGGAAGCAAGCTCATTTCTCGATTACAAAGCCACCTTTTCTGACTACAGCTTTTTGTGTAATCAGACTCAAGGTATAGGAACCAGAAGCTAAGGATCGCACATCTATTCCGCTTCCATACACTCCGTTTGCGACTTTCTTGCCCAGCTGATCATAGATTTCATAGCTGAATGAAGAGACAACATCCTTAATATAAAGCATCTCTGAAACTGGATTAGGAAAGAGAAGCAGGTCCTTATTCAGTGTGAGTTCTTCAATTCCATTCACTCCTCCAAAGGACATTTGATCCACAGAAATCCATCCTTCACCGGGAGCGAAGTCTCCTATGCTCACGTACACATTGACTGTCACATGATCCATGATGGGTTCTATTTGATCTAAGGGAATATGAATCAGTGTCCATTCAGACACATTCTCTTGTGCATACCAAGATGTGGTATAGATAGGTGTGTCCTCATTGAAAAAAGTGATGTCTACCCCTACAGCTGCTGTGCTTGTTTTATCCCATTTCGCATAGAAATCTAAGCTGCTTGGAATGTATGTTATTGGGAAATCTATGTTACCCCAGCCATATTCTCCTACTCCCATGTTATATGGATTTACGCGCATGGCGAAGTCCCCTGCGTATGCCTCCAAGTCTTTGACCGTAGTCTCTATCAACTGGTTGTTCGGGGTGTTCCACTCGGTAGGTTCCTCTGTCCAGCCGTTATATATACCCCATGATTCGAAATTCCCGTTCGGAATTTCTTGAGCCGTGGTCTTTTGAATGAATAAAAGGAAGAAACCGAGTAATATGGTGAGTGCTTTCATGGCAAATAGCTTGTTGATTCACCTATAAAAGTGCAAGATCCCTTTCAGATGCCCTTTACTCTCTTTTACGTTTATTGAAATCGTTCATGGTCCTTTGGACGCCCATGGCCATGAATCCTTTGATAATCTGAACAGCGAAGTCCAACTGACTATCCATCTCTTGCAGCTCCTCTTTCTCCCATTCCCCTAGCACATAATCGACTTGCTTTCCTCTGCTGAACGCATCTCCTATGCCGAATCTCAGTCTGGCATAGTCATTCGTTCCAAGCACAGCATTGATATCCTTAAGGCCATTATGGCCTCCATCACTTCCTTTAGCACGAAGCCTGAGTGTGCCAAAAGGAATGGCCAAATCATCAGAGATAATCAAGATGTTTTCGATAGGAATGTTCTCTTCATTCATCCAATAACGCACAGCTTTTCCGCAGAGGTTCATGAAAGTATTGGGTTTGAGAAGTACAGCTCTTCTTCCTTTGAACCGGTATTCAGAAACCTCTCCGTAGCGCTGTGCAGCCCATGGATCCTCATCTTTTCCTTTCAAGAGATGATTCAAGACTTGGAATCCAGCATTATGGCGTGTGTCTTCATACTTGGGACCCGGATTACCCAGGCCCACGATCAGATATTTCATGGCTGCGAAACTAGAGCTTATTAAAAAATAAAAGGCCGCTCCTGATGGAGCGGCCTTTCAAAATGATTCTTGAAAGAATTACTTCTTCTCCTCAGCTTCCGGCTTGTCGCCCTCCGCTGCTTCTGCACCTTCAGCTCCTTCTTCGCTTTCGGCTGCTACTTCTTCGACTTCTGCAGCACCACGAGACATACGTACTCCATAAAGCACCATGTCCTTGTTGGCTAGGATTTTAAGGCCAGGAATCTTCAAATCACGAACTCGGATACTCTGACCAATACGGATAGAGTCTATATTGATCTCAATAGAATCAGGCAACTCAGTAGGAATACCTTGAACATTGATTGTTCTATTTGGGAAAGACATACGTCCACCGTTTCTCACTCCAATAGAAGCACCAGTAGTTCGAACTGGAAGGGTGATCTTCAATTCCTTCTTACCATCTACTTCTAGGAAGTCAACATGGAGTAACTTGTCAGTCACTGGGTGGAATTGCATGTCTTGAATGACCGCCTTCCTTTGCCCTTTAGAACCTAAGTCAAGGTCGAAGATGAATACTTCAGGAGAGAATACACATCGGTTGATGTCTAACTCCTTTACATGGAAATGGATCTGCTCTTCCCCTCCGTAGAATACACAAGGCACACGCTCTTGTCTTCTGAGAGTCTTCGCATCTTTTTTCCCTACGTTCTCCCTAGGAGAACCGCTAATTGATACTGCTTTCATGATTATTGATTATTAAATTACAAAGTGTTTACTGATGGACTTATCCTTGAGTAATCTCTCTATCACATCTCCGAAGAGTGGTGCAACGGTGACTACTTTGATTTTGTCGGATTGTCTTTTAAGCGGAATGGTATCAGTGACCACCAGTTCCTTAAGCCCGCTCGCCTCAATGCGCTCGTATGCCGGTCCTGAAAGCACCGCATGGGTGATAAATGCTCTTACGCTCTTTGCTCCTTTTTCAAGCAACATGTCAGCTGCTTTACTCAGTGTTCCAGCGGTGTCTATGATATCATCTACTAGCAGAACATCCATGCCTTCCACATCACCGATAACGGTCATGCTATCTACCTGATTAGCCACCTTACGTTGCTTATAAGAGATGGCCAAGTCCACATTCAATGCCTTGGCATACACGCTGGCACGCTTGGTTCCGCCTGTATCAGGAGCCGCCATGATGATGTTCTCTAGATTATAGTTCTCCTTAATATATGGGAGGAATACAGTAGTGCCGAACAAGTGATCAACAGGAACTTCAAAGAATCCTTGAATCTGGTCAGCATGAAGGTCCATGGTGATGAGCCTATCAACCCCAGCTGCCGTAAGCAAGTTGGCGATGAGCTTTGCTCCTATGGCTACACGAGGTTTGTCCTTTCTATCTTGCCTAGCGAATCCGAAATAAGGAATAACAGCTATAATCCTCTTAGCTGATGCGCGTTTGGCGGCATCAATCATAAGCAATAACTCAAGAAGATTGTCGGCTGGGGGAATCGTGCTTTGGACAAGGAAAACTTCCTTCCCTCTAACTGATTCCTCGAAAGAAGGCTGAAATTCTCCATCGCTAAATCGGCTGATGCGCACATCTCCGAGCTCACGACCTAACTGAGCAGCAATAGATCCAGCTAAATCAGGGATAGAACTTCCAGAGAATATGGATACTTTTTTAAATTTCACGCTCAGCCTTGTTTTTAAGGGTGGCAAAGGTACTGATTCCACTATGTTTTACAAAGGGATTTGTAACATACGTCAAAGTAGATATCTTCGCATCCCTTTTCGGAGGGGATCCCTGTTACCAGGAGGTGATCAAAAACAAGAAAAATGCCCGGGTGGCGGAACTGGTAGACGCGCACGACTCAAACTCGTGTTCCGAAAGGGGTGTCGGTTCGATTCCGACCCCGGGTACATCTAAAGGAGAAGCCTGATTCTTAACTGAGTCAGGCTTTTCTGTTTTTTTTCTCCATTTCATGCAATTTGCGCACACATCATGCGTTTCTCATCACTATCGAGGCAATTAACACTATGTTATGCGTAAGTGCTCATCAAGGTCCCTCATGCTATTCTTGTGAAAGCGATTTTTGAAGTGTATGAAAAAGAATTTGATTTTCTTAGGCCTATTAGTCGTTACCGGTGTGGTGGCAGTCCACTACACCCAGATAGTAGACGGACCTGTTTATCTTGCTGAAGTAGAGGAAGAGACAGTTACTCCTGAATATTTCTTCGGTTTTGACAAAACACAGTTCCGAATTCAACACGATACCATCCAAAAAGGGCAATATATGTCCGATATTCTGCTGCCTTTCATTGATTACACGAAGATTCAGCAATTGCTTTCCTGTAAAAAAGATGTTTTCGATGCACGTAGCATTAGAGCTGGAAGACCTTATCACATTGTTCATCGAAAGGACAGTGCTGACAAACCTGTCGCGCTGATCTATGAAAAGGACGCGTTGAATTTTGCCATCCTCCATTTTGCAGATAGCCTATATGCCCATGCTGATGCTAAAGAAGTAGAATACCGGGAGCGTGTAGCTGAAGGAGAAATAAAATCATGCTTGAGCAATACCTTAAGCGAACAAGGCTTATCCCAGGCCCTTTCAGTGAATATGGCTGAGATTTTCGCGTGGACCATTGACTTCTATAAATTAAATGAAGGTGATCATTTCAAGGTCTTATTCGATGAGCGCTATGTAGAGAACGAATCCATAGGCATAGGTGAGGTCAAAGCCATTTATTTCTTTCATAAAAAAAAGGAGTACAAGGCTTTTGCATTTGAACAAAACGGAAAGGTGGACTACTTCGATGAAAAGGGAGCTGGTATGAGAAAGGCTTTCTTGAAATCACCTCTCAAATTTGGTAGAATGAGTTCTGCATATAGTGGAAGGAGATTCCATCCTGTACAGAAGCGTTTCAAAGCTCACAAGGGGACTGACTATGCAGCTGCCACTGGAACGCCAATCCTAGCCACCGGAGATGGACAAGTCATAGAGGCTCGCTTCAAGTCCAATAACGGAAACTATGTGAAGATCAGACATAACAGAACGTATGACACTCAATATCTTCATATGAGCAAAATCAAGGTTAAGAACGGCCAACAAGTGAAGCAAGGTGATGTGATAGGATATGTTGGATCTACAGGTTTGGCAACCGGTCCTCATGTCTGCTATAGATTCTGGAAGAATGGAGCTCAAATAGACCATAGGAAAGAGGATTTCCCTAGCTCAGACCCAGTACTCAAGGCTAATATGGCCGCTTATAACACCAGTGTCAAGCAACTAGAGACCAAGCTAGAATCAGCCAAGCTCTATGCAGGACTTTAGTCTCATTTCTTATAGTACTCGTCCATATTAGACTTGTACTTCACCCAGGCTGGAGAGTCTTGGAATTCTTTGAACCTTCTTTTAATATAAATCAAGAAGTCGTATTGGCTGCTATTTTGAATGAAATAGTCTGAGACATTACAATAGTCAATGAAATCATCGAAATCTTCATTTTTCAAGGAGATGATTTCATAATCCACATATTTCTTGAAGAGTTCTTTGAGCAATTCCCTCTTCCTATCCTCATTCTTCATTTCAGCCACTAGCCTTATAGAGCGTTCTCTCTTGCTAAATGACTGATATAAGAACGTAATTGGGCTATTGAAGGCATCTACACCTGAAACCACGTAGTCCCTTTTATCATAACCCAAGTCTTCTATTTCTTTCTGAATCTCTTGCAAATCACGCTCAGAGATAATCTCTACCACGGGCAGATTCACTACCAACTTCTGCAGATAAAAGGTCTTTTCAATGACAGCCGCCATTTCTTCCTTGGGAATAGGAAATGAAATAGTCTCATAGCCTATTGCGCCTACAAGAAGCGTATCTCCCTTTTCAATAAGTAAGACAAAATTCCCATCATTATCACCGAAGGTTCCGCTCCCTGAATTCTTGTTCACAGCCATCATGGTCAGCAGTTCTTTCCCATCCGTTGCATCTACTACCCTTCCTTTTACCTTGACCACTTCGTTTTGGGCTGAAAGTGATAGACTGAACACTAGAACTAGAAAGGAAAAAATAAGTCTCATGGGATTTTTTAGGGTCAAAAGATATGCCGATCAGTTCAAATAACGCAGATTTCTGCCGAATAGCCAATATATTCGCAGTATGATAAAAAAGTTGAGTTTAATCTTAGTGTCATTGTTCTTATTTGCTTGTTCTGAGCAAGTGAAAGTTACCACAGGTGGTATAAATCAGATGCGTAGTGATATTCAATATCTTGCCTCTGATGAGCTTGAAGGACGAGATACAGGAACGGAAGGCGAAGCAAAAGCAGCTGCATATATAGCCATGAGATTTGCAGATTTGGGCTTGACAGGAGGTGCAAACGATGGTAGTTTTTATCAGGTTTTCGAATTCACTGGAAGTCCTATTCTCAACACTGAGAATACACTCATGTTGAACTACGAAGCCATTGCAGATAGTCTTTTTTACCCCTTGAACTTCAGTGGAAGTAATTCTATGAAAGGAAAAGCAGTCAATGTAGGATTCGGGATACTCGCTCCAGACCTAGGATATGACGACTACAAGGACCTAGAAGTAAAAGGCAATCCTGTCATCATTGATGTTTCTTCACCTGACGGAATTCATCCTCATTCAGAGTATTTAGCCTTCCATGACCTCAGAGACCGTGCAGAAAAGGCTCAAGAACTAGGAGCGACTGCTGTGATTTTCTATACCCAAGACAAGACAGCTCAGGCCCCTTCAAAGACCTTGACAGAGAATGTAATCCCTCTTACTATCCCGGTAGTCTATGCATCTCTTTTTGTTTCAGACCATACAGAGGTAACCTTAAACATGGTCATAGATAGGCCCAAACTTCAAGGTAAAAATGTTCTGGCCTTTTTAGACAAAGGAAAAGAGCGAAACATCGTGATTGGCGCGCATTATGACCACTTGGGCTTTGGAGGGAGCGGAAGTCTTCACCGAGGAGAAAAAGCCATTCACAATGGCGCAGACGATAATGCCAGCGGAGTAGCTGCCATGCTGCAACTTGCACTTGACCTTCAAGAAATGCCATTGGAACATAACGTGCTTTTCATTGGATTTTCTGGTGAGGAAAGGGGTCTTCTTGGTTCAAATCATTGGGTAAAGAATCCTACCATGGCATTGGACAAAATCGAATACATGATGAACATGGATATGGTCGGAAGACTGGATACTAGCAAGCATAAGCTCAGTGTAAACGGAGTAGGAACCTCTCCTTCTTGGTCCTTTATCGACAAGCTTGATGTAGGTGGCTTAAGTGCCGTAACGACCGAAGCTGGAACAGGACCTTCAGACCACATGAGTTTCTATCTGAGCGATCTTCCTGTTTTGCACTTCTTCAGCGGAAGTCATGAGGACTATCATAAACCCAGTGATGACGAGGGTTTGATTAATTATGAAGGCATCGTTTCCATAGTCAATTACATGGAAGCCATTGTCAAAGAAGTGGATGACGATGGAGTATTTACCTTCACCAAAACCAAGGAGGAAAAAAAGGAAGCTGCGAATTTCAAAGTGACCTTAGGAATCATCCCTGATTACCTCTTTGAAGAAAAAGGAATGCGTGTAGATGGAGTGACAGAGGGCAGGCCAGGAGATAAAGCTGGAATGCTTAAAGGAGACATCATCATAGGTATGGGAGAGCGCAGCGTGAATGATATCTATGCCTACATGGAGGCATTAGGAAGCCATAATACAGGAGATCAGACTGACGTAAAAGTACTTCGTGATGCAAAGGAAGTTATACTTAAAGTAACCTTCGATTGACCAACAAAGAGACATATAGCATAGGGGTTATAGGCAGCGGAAGCTGGGCAACAGCTTTGGTCAAGATTCTCTCAGAGAATGTAAAGGAGTTGAACTGGTGGTTGCGAGACCCTGAGCAGATAGCTTCTATCAATGAACACGGGCGCAACCCAAAGTACCTCACGAGTGCGGTGCTTAAGCCAGATAATCTGGTAATGGAACCCGATCTGAATGTGGTCATAGAGCGCTCACAAATCCTAATCATGGTGGTGCCTTCTACCTATATCTACTCAGTCTTCAGAGATGTCAATCCAGAACAGCTTGCTGATAAAGTGCTCTTTTCCTCAGTCAAAGGAATGGTAAGTGAATTCGATATGGTTCCTGCTAAGTTCTTTCACAAGAAATTCGATATGCCTTATAAGAGCCTAGGTATCATATGTGGACCGTGTCATGCTGAAGAAGTAGCCATGGAACGCTTATCCTACCTAACTGTAGCGAGCAAGTCCAAGAGCAAGGCTAAGTATCTGGCAGAATTGCTGGAGTGTCGTTACATCAAGACCTTAGTCAGCGATGATGTCATAGGTAGCGAGATTGCTACTGCTATGAAAAACGTGTTTGCCATAGCCAGCGGAATCTGTCATGGATTGGGCTATGGAGATAATTTCCAAGCCGTTCTGGTCTCCAATGCCATACGCGAGATGGAGATATTTCTGGATGCCGTGAAACCCATACACCGCGATGTGAAATGCAGTGCATATTTGGGTGATCTCTTGGTCACAGCATATTCGAATTTTAGCAGGAATAGGAATTTCGGATCTATGATAGGGAAAGGCTATACAGTAAAAACGGCCATGCTCGAGATGAACATGGTGGCCGAAGGCTATTATGCAGTGAAGAGTCTCGTGGCGATGAATGAAAAATACAACCTGGATTTAGACATCACAAAGGCCGTTTATCGCATCCTCTATGAGAAGAATGCTCCCAAAATGGAGATGTACATTCTCGCTGATAAATTGTCCTAATAACATCGTTCCAGCTATTCCCCTTATCTTTGCCCTATGAAACTCGTGCTGATATCCATAGGACTACTCGCGTTAGCCTTTGCAGGAATTGCAATTAAAATTCTGGTAAAAAAGGATGGTAAATTCAGTGGAACTTGTGCCAGCAATTCTCCTTTTCTGAATAAGGAAGGAGAGCCTTGCAGCTTCTGTGGAGCCGCGCCTGAAGAGCAGTGTAAAAAGTCAGATGTGGCTGCGTGAGTTTTAACTAGTAATCAGTCACTCACGCTGAGGCGTGACTTTCACTTTGTTCGTTAGTCAATAGTTCTTTTTTGCAGTAGCTCTTGTCATTACAGTTTTCATAGCTCTTACCTTTGAATGTGCTCTTGTCAATGCAATTGCCTCTCCCATTGAAATTGCTATTGTGAAAACCTCCCCGTACCAGTTTCTTTGAAGGCCCCGTTCTCCTCTGAGATTAGATAAACTTCTAGGTTCTTTTTCTTGGCAAATTCCATGGCCTTTTCCGTTCCCAAGACCATACACACAGTAGCATACGCATCAGCTGATGCGCAGTCCTTAGTGACCACTGTGGCACTAAGTAAGTTATGCGTCACTGGATATCCGCTTATGGGGTCTATGGTGTGGGAATAGCGTTTTCCATCACGGATTAACGCTTTTCTATAATTCCCTGAGGTAGCCAAAGATTCATTCTTCACTTCGACTTCACGAATTAAACTTCGTTCACCTTCCACGGGGCGGTCTATGCCCACATTCCATGTTTTTCCATCTAATCTTTTTCCTGAAGCTCTCAATTCACCTCCTATCTCTACCAGATAATCACTGATGCCATTTTTTTCTAAAAGCTCGGCTACCACATCAACGCTGTATCCTTGAGCAATAGCATTGAAATCTAATTGCATTCCGGCAGGGAGAATTAGAATATCCTCCGCTCCCACTTCTCCTAGGATTACGTTGAACCCTCCTATGCTATGCGCTTTTTTCAAGGAATCAACATTGGGGGTCTCTTCAGAATCTGGAGCGATGGCACCAAATCCCCAAGCCTTAACTAATGGATAAACACTGGGGTCAAAAGCTCCAGCCGACTCATAGAAAATGATTTTAGATCTCTTGAAATTATTCAGGAAGTGTTTGTCATCACCAGGGATTCCTATCATGCTATCAGTTCGTGCATTCAAGCGGCTAATAAAGGAATCAGGGCGCCAAAGGGAGAGACTTTCGTCAATCTCGTTCAAGGAAGCAGCCACCTCTTTTGAAAGATCCGTTGCAGATGTGCCGTGATATTTAATGCTGAATGTTGTCCCTTGGGCATTTCCATTCAACTCAAATTGTTCTGGAGATTTAGCGCAGGAAACTAAAACAAGAGCAGCGAAAAAAAATAGAGCACCCCTCATTTTGTGGTTTGGCCATCGCCCATTTCAGCATAAATTTCATTCACCGCTTCCCAAAGCTCAATTTTATGACCTTCAGGATCCATGATGTGTACGAATTTCCCGTAGTCGTACGATTGAATTTCATCCACTATTTGAACGCCTTCTTCACGCAATACTTTTACTAATGCTTCCAAATCCTCTACCCGATAATTCACCATGAACTCCGACTTCGAAGGCTCCATGTATTTCGTGTCGGCTTTGAAGGTGCTCCATTGCAAGAAGTTCTTCTCTTCAGGTTTTTCTGCGTTCCTGAATTCAAAGGTGCTTCCATAATCATTCGTCACCAATCCTAGGTGCTTTCCATACCATTCACGGGTAGCGTCAGGGTCTTTGCACTTGAAAAAAATTCCTCCAACTCCTATTACTCTCTTCTTCATTTCAATAACATTTTGATGATTTTACTTTTCCAATTCGGATACGGTGTATACCGAATAGGAACATCAACTAAGGTAGTATTCTTCGTGATGGATTTCTTGTACGATAGCGAGTCAAATCCATCCCTCCCATGATAGCGACCTATTCCGCTGGTACCCACACCACCAAAGGGAAGGTCAGTATTCGCAAAGTGCACGAGGCAGTCATTTACACATCCCCCTCCGAATGGAATTCCTTCAATCATTCTCTTTTCAAATTTCCTATCCTTCGTGAAAATGTAGAAGGAAAGTGGATTCGGATTCTGATTAATTTTCTCTCGCAATTCTTCTTCCGTAGTCCAAGAAAGCACGGGCAATATGGGCCCGAATATTTCCTCGTTCATCAGCGGACTTTCCATAGTTGGTTCATCTACGATACACAGCCCAAAGAACCTACTCGCAGCATCACGACCTGACTCAAAAACAACATTTTCATTTTTCAATGAATCCTCTAGCGTCTTGAATCTTTCATCATTTATGATGTATGTGAATTTTTCATTCCCGCCATAAGCCTTCATGCAGCGGTCTGCTTCTTCGACCAAGAGTTTCTGGAATTTTTCTTTCACGGAGGAATGCACCCATAGATGGTCAGGAGCGATACAGGTTTGGCCAGCATTAAAGGTCTTTCCCCAAATTATCCTTTTCGCAGCCACCTTAAGATCAGCAGTGCCATCGATAATGGCGGGGCTTTTTCCTCCCAATTCTAAGGTTACCTCTGTCATTTTATCAGCAGCGGCCGCGTAGATCAACTTCCCTACACGCACACTTCCTGTGAAAAATATGTGCTGAAAATTCTGGGCTTTTATCAGGCTAGGAATAACATCTTGATCTTCAATATCTACACACGCTACCAATGAATGCGGATAAATCTTGCTCAATATCTTATCGACTACAGCAGCAGTGGCCGGTGTCTGCCGAGGCAGCTTGAGCATGGCCGTATTTCCGGCAGCCAAAGCCGCCAAGAGCGGATTAATCAACAGATTGAAAGGATAATTCCAAGGAGATAAAATAAGCACCTGACCCTTAGGTTGCGCTTGCACATACGACCTGGCCGGAAAAGTAATCATGGATCCAGGTTGGGATTGAGGGCGCATCCATTCTTTGAGCCACTTTAGGCAATGCTTAATCTCAGCATAAATAAATCCAATCTCCGAAGCATAAGCTTCAAAACGATCCTTATGAAAATCTGAATAAAGAGCGTCCAAGATTTCTTCTTCATGCTCCTTAATGCCCTGGAGCAAAGCCTTTATAGTCTTCTTTCTGAATGAATAGGAGCGCGTAGCCCCTGACTTGAAGTATGTGACCTGCTCTTGGAAAACATCGGCCACTTCTTCTTTGTGAATACTCATGGCGTGAATATCGGGATTCCTCGGGTTCTGAGATTCTGGAGTGCAGAGATTCTGGGATTCTGAGATTAGCTGCGCTGAGCTCCCTTCGGTCGGTTCTGGGTTAAAGTACTAGTGCCTCTTAACCTGTGACTCTTGCCTACTTCCTTTAAACACGCTCTAAGAGCCGAAATCCTTGTCCGTGTACATTCACGATCTCTAGGGTATCATCTTCGCGCAGGTGCTTCCTGAGCTTGGTGATGTACACATCCATGCTGCGGCCATTATGGTAGGTGTCGTCACCCCATATCTTGAGCAAGGCTTCTTGTCGATCTAGGACTTCATTTTTATGCTGTACGAGGAGCTGTAGTAATTGGCTCTCTTTGGTGGTGAGTTTAAGCTCTGTTTTATCCCCTTTAAGAAGATGAATATCAGGGTCAAAAAGGAAGCTGCCTATTTCCATAGGGCCACTTTGGATTTGGGTTTTCTCTGGCATGCTGCGCTTGAGGATGGCCTCTATGCGCATTAGGAGTTCCTCCATGCTAAAAGGCTTGGTCATGTAGTCATCACCCCCAGCACGAAAACCTTCAAGCGTATCTTCCTTCATGGTCTTAGCCGTGAGGAACAAAATGGGCAAGGAACTGTCTGCTTTTCTGATTTCTCGAGCGAGTGTAAAGCCATCTTTCTTGGGCATCATCACATCAAGAATAATGAAGTGATGTCCTCCTTTTTTAAAGCGTTTCCACCCTGCCTCTCCGTCTCTTTCCAAGGTGACTTGAAATCCTTTTACCTCCAGGTATTCCATAAGAAGGGAACCTAGGTTAGGGTCGTCCTCAACCAAGAGGATGTGTATCTTCTTCTTGTCAAGCATAGGGCAGATCTATTTTAAAGGTGCTTCCTTTCATCCATTCGCTCTCTACGCTCACAATGCCACCCTGTTTCTCCACAATGGATTTCACATAGCTGAGTCCCAGTCCGAATCCCTTCACGTCATGGGTATTACCCTTTGGGACGCGGTATAGGGTATCGAAGACGCGTTTCTGATCTTCTTTCTTTATCCCAACTCCTCTATCTGTCACTTTCAGAATGAAGCGATTCCTTTCATTCAACGTCTCAATATGGATGTAGGGAGTTCCTTCACAATATTTCAATGCGTTATCAATGAGGTTACTGATGACATTGCGCATATGAGCTACATCCACAAGGGCCATGGTATGAGCGGCATGCAAATCAGTGCTGGTCTCTGCTTGACTTTCCCTGAAGCGCAGATCAAATCTATCCAATGTATCTTGAATCAAACTATGCATGTCCTCTTCACTTTTATTGAGTTCCAAGGTCCCTTTGTCAACCGCGGCTGAACGAAGCACATTCTCGACCAAGCTTCCGAGTCGCTTATTCTCTTCTCTGATCATGCCTACATACCTATCCATGTCCATTCCTGAGCGCTGCATATCAGGATCACTCAAGGCTTCGCAGGCTAATGAAATAGTAGAGACTGGTGTCTTTAATTCATGGGTCATGTTATTGATGAAATCATTCTTTATCTCTGAGATTCTTTTCTGCCTGAAGATGATGGCAACTGTGAAAGCGAAGGCTGCCATGATTAAAAAGATGAATCCACCAGAGGTGAGGATGAGCGGCATCAGGCTAGCTTTCACATAACTCTGTTCTTCAGGGAAATCTACATGAAGGAAATAGGGCTCTGTGAGGATTTCATTTGGGAAAAGACGCACGCGATAATTAGATCTAGAAAGGTCTATCAATTCCTCCATGTCATTTCCCGCATCATGGATTAACGGCCTTCCATATCCATCAAATACTGCACTGCGAACACTTGTTTCTATACCGTGATCTTCCATGACTTCAGTAAGTATTTCCTGAAGGCCTTCATGGTTTATGCGCTCTTGTAGAGGAAGCAAGAATTCCATGCTGAACATATCGTTCATCATCTCCTTCATCCACATGCCCTGGTCAGGCATATCAAAACCTACTTCTTGTCGGAGGTCAGCAGCCAGTTGATGCTGGTCTGAATATTCTCTATAGGTGCTATAGCTGAGCTTAATCTCGCCATCCTCAGTGCGAATGATGGTGTCCTTCATGTAGAATCCATGCTCCTTATCCCAGCCTGAGGTGAGCACCCGCTGGATACTATCCAAGCGTTCCATACTCTTGCTGTTCTCCTTATCGCGCAGGAGCCTATCTCGTGCCTCTCTGCGTTGCAGTTCCTGATCCACTTGCACCAAAGCAGTATTTGCCGCATAGCGAAACTGAGCTTCCTTGAGCATAACCGTATTCTTGAAGAAGTGATACTGTATCCCTATAAGTCCAAGCATAGCAAGGAGCATAAGGCCAATCACCAAGAATATCCACTGCTTTTTCATCTTCTATTCAAAGGTAACGCAGTAACAAAAGGGATGTGATGTGATTAACCTTTTTTAACAGGGAAATAAAAAGGCTAGGGCAAGGACAAATTCAAGAGTAAAAAGAGGGGCATTAGAAATGAGAATCAAGCGCAAGACCTAATATTAGGCAAGGTAGAAGTGTGAATAGATGTCTTTGACAGTGCTCTAACAATTGCCCTTTTTCGCTTACTTCTCCAACAATCTAGGTAAGGCAATCTTGAACCATGCAGTATAATTCTCCGGATGCTTTTCGATGTCAGCCAGCAATGAATCAATGTGTATGTATTTCCAATCCATAACCTCAGCTGGATCAGGTTTAATCATGTCTTCGTATAATCCCACGAAGACATGATCCAATTCATGTTCTATGAGTCCATGATCGAATTCGGCTTTATAGATGAAGCTGAACTTTTCTTGCAAGGAGCAGCTGATACCCATTTCCTCTTGAAGTCTGCGCTTGGCAGCATCCAGACTCTCTTCGCCTTCTCGTTGATGACTGCAGCAGGCATTCGTCCAAAGCCCTCCTGAATGATATTTCTCCAATGCCCTACGTTGAATGAGCATCTCCGCTTGTCCATTGAACAGAAAGACAGAAAAAGCCCTGTGCAAGACCCCTTTTTCATGAGCTTCCATCTTCTCCATAAGCCCTAAAGGGGCATCTTTTTCATCGACTAGGATTACGAATTCTTGCATAGTACAAAGGTAACACCCTCTTGGCACATGGAATATTTACGTCCAAGCATTCTGGAATGATTTAGAGAGATACCTTTGGAAAGCGTGAGCCTATGGAACTGAGTGATAAAATAAAGAGTTTGCCTAATCGGCCTGGGATCTATCAATTCAAGGACGAAGAGGGCAAGGTGATTTATGTAGGTAAGGCCAAGAAGTTACGCAATCGGGTGAAGAGTTATTTCAATGATGCCACTACGCATAATGGAAAGACCCGCGTATTGGTCAGGAAGATTAAGGATCTTTCCTATATGGAAGTAGAGAGCGAACAGGATGCCCTTCTACTCGAAAACAACCTCATCAAGGAATTCAAACCTCGGTACAATATTCTGCTCAAGGATGATAAGACCTTCCCTTGGTTATGTCTGAAGAAAGAGCCTTTCCCCCGAATCTTCTCCACGCGCACCAGGGTCATTGACGGTTCAGAATACTTTGGGCCTTATGCCAATGTGAAATTGATGAAGACCCTGTTGTCCGTAGCGACAAAGCTCTACCCACTGCGTACCTGCAATTTCAATCTAAGTCCTGAGAATATCAAAGCCAGCAAGTTCAAGGTCTGTCTCGAATATCACATAGGGAATTGCAAAGGGCCATGCGAGGGACTTCAAAGCGCTGAAGATTACAATCAGGGAATCAAGATGATAAAAGATATCATCAAAGGAAATACAAAGGAAGTATTGCAAGTGCTTGAACGAGAAATGCAAGATGCTGCAGAGAAATTGGAATTCGAGAAGGCTCAATTTCTGAAAGACAAACTGGAGGCTTTGCTCAAATATCAAAGCAGCTCTACTGTAGTTAGTGCCACGGTGAAAGATGCCGAGGTATATGCTTTCAAACAGGAATTGAAAAAGGTCTATATCGGATTCTTGCGTGTGGTGGATGGAGCAGTGATCCGCGGGCATGTGCAAGAAGTGAAGATTGGTCTAGAAGAGGAACCTGCTGAGATCCTAGCCTATGCAGTTCGCGCCATGCGGGCTGAGGCGGATGAAAGAAGTCAGGAGATCATCATCCCCATGGAAATTGAATTGCTGGAAGAGGGACTGAATAAACATGTCCCACAACGTGGTGATAAACGCAGCTTGCTCGAACTGGCAGAACGCAATATCAAATACCACATCTTAGAACGCAGAAAACAGGATAGAATGGTCAATCCGGAGCAGCATTTCTCGCGCATATTGACACAGGTGAAGGAAGATCTGCGTCTGAAAGAACTCCCGATTCACATAGAGTGTTTTGACAATTCTAATACACAAGGAACGCACCCAGTGGCGGCATGCGTAGTGTTCAAAAACGGAAGAGCGAGCAAGAAAGATTATCGTCATTTCAACATCAAGACCGTGGAAGGCCCTGATGACTTTGCTTCCATGGAAGAAGTCATAAGTAGAAGATATTCACGACTCTTGAAAGAGAATGAATCCCTTCCTCAGCTCATCATCATAGATGGTGGAAAAGGGCAGTTGAGCTCAGCTATGAAGAGTTTAGAAGCCCTGGGATTGAGAGGGAAGATTAGCATCATCGGCATTGCAAAACGATTAGAAGAAATCTTCTTTCCAGGGGATTCTATTCCCATATATATTGACAAGCGAAGTGAGTCTTTAAAGCTCATCCAACAGCTGAGAAATGAGGCCCATCGCTTCGGGATCACGCATCACCGAAACCGAAGAAGTAAAGCTGCCATAGGGACTCAACTCACTGAGATTCCAGGAATAGGGGATGGAACTGCCGAGAAATTATTGAGACACTTTCTCTCTGTGAAGAACGTAAAAGAGGCGAATGAAGAGCAATTGCAAGTGATCCTTGGGCCAGTGCTGGCTAAGAAAGTCTTCGCCTATTTTAATTCCTGATTGACCTGCTTGTTCTGATCCTTCATGACCAATGTGCGATATGGGAAAGGAATTTCTATTCCTTCTTTATCAAAACGTTCTTTCACTGATTTCAGCAGATCGCATTTCATGAGAAAAGCGTGTTCAAAATCCATGGTCCACACCCAAGCACGAATATCCACCGAGAAGTCTCCAAGATTAATGACCTTGGTGAGCACAATAGGTTCATTATTTAAGACCCCATTCTCTGACCGTCCATCAATGCTTAACGGGTGTGCTTCTGCTTCTTCTCTGATGATTTGCATAGCCTTGCTGATGTCAGAGTCGTAAGAGATCGAAAAAACAATGTGTTTATTCATTTTCTCATCTGTTAGATTGCTATTGATGATGGTCTCATCAGAGATAATGCTATTAGGAATTACTATCCTTCGATTCTCGAAATCCCTCAAGACTGTATGTCTAAGCGTGATGTCCTCAACCATACCCGTTTTACCTCCTGAGACTTCAATAAGATCGCCTATTCTGAATGGCCTGAAGACCAAGATGAATATCCCACTGATGATGTTAGAAAAGGCTTTCTGAGAAGCAAATCCAATGATAGCCGCTAAGACTCCCGCTCCTGCGAAGAGCGCAGTTCCCAATGTCTTAAATGATGGAATGTGATAGAAGATATAGACAATAGCGAAGGTGAAGAATACCGCTGTGATGCTGTTCCTAATAAACTTGAGTCGTGTGATATCTTCATCTCCTGCTGCCAGTCTTTTCTTCATCAGAGACCTAATGAAAAACCTGAAAATGATGGCAGAAATAGTAGCCACAGTGAAAGCCATAACGACCAGAATTATATAATGGAAATCCCAGATGTTCATCTTTTCAGTTTTTTTTCTTTGCTATTGAAGGTATATCCCATTCCGAGCGCAAGGTAGTCTGCTTTCGCATAATGCGTTTTCAAACTCAATTCCAAGAACATCCTTTCGCTGATACTTCTTCTTCCACCGAAACGGTGATACAATCCTCCTTGCTCCTGAACCCCTTGATTCACATAGAACCCATTATGCAGAAAGAGGGAGCTTTTACCAAATCTCATCTTAATCCCTATATGAAGTCCTGCTTGGAGAAAGAATAATCCCGACAACGTATCTGTGTCGAATTCTTGATACGTAGCCCTGTTATGGATTAAGTCTGCACCTATGTCGTAGCTCAGTTTCCTAGAGAAATCATTCTCCCACATAAGACGCAATTCTTGCACACCATGTTCGTTGTTCAAGAAAGAATCTGACTGCCTCATTCCCACTGAAACGATACCAGTCCAGCTGCTCACTCCCGCTTTAGTAAACGCATCAGTACGTATGAATGGGTGTGCTTCCTTCGTAGTTCTCCAAGCTAATGTGAGATCAGCATTCGCCACGTTCACGCCCAAATTAGGTAGGCGAATGGAGGCATTAGAAGCATGACTGATGGAAAGTCCAGTACTCATCATGAATCGCCCCATGCTGCGCTGGTAACGCATGGCTATCAAGAAATTATAATTGATTTTGCTCCCTATAGCGGTATTGAACATGTTTTCCTGCAGGTCGTAGGTTTTGGTCAAATAAGCCAATCCCACACCCATACGAAGCATAAGTCCGTTAGAAGCATCTCCAGCCAAGGGAACTCCGATAAAGGGATAAAGCGCAAAGAAATCTCCTAGCTCCCTGCGGTTTCCCATGTCTATATACCAGAATCCAATTCCTGTCTGAGGCCCTTTATAATCCTGATGCCATGTTTCTGAGCCGTCTGTTTGTTTGATATATGAGAGCTCGAAGCTCTTCGCATGGCCCTGTTGAAGCTGAGGAAGTGTAGTTCTGTGCGGAATAAAAAACCCATGAGAGCCCCTGAATTCAATCCAAGAATCAGACTGTGCCTCGGCCAGAGAGAACAGAAAGACGGAGAGTATGGCAAAGAGTAATCTCATTCAGCCCGCGAAAGTACGAAGCCTACTCTCCCAGCTGCAATTCCCTTTCTTTGTCCATTAGAACAATGGATCAGAGCAACATGGCTAGAGAAAAAGAAAAAGAGGCTTTCGGGCGACTGTTAGACATCATGGATGAACTCAGGGAGAAATGTCCTTGGGATATGAAACAGACCATGGAAAGTCTGCGACACTTAACCATAGAAGAAACCTATGAGCTGAATGACGCTATCTTGGACAATGACCTTGACGAGATCAGGAAAGAGCTTGGAGATATTCTACTTCACATCGTTTTCTATGCCAAAATAGGTTCTGAGAAAAATCGTTTCGGAATGACAGAAGTCATTGACGGAATCTGTGAGAAATTAATTAGTCGTCATCCTCACATATACGGAGATGTAATAGTAGCAGATGAAGAAGAGGTGAAAGCAAATTGGGAAAAACTCAAACTGAAAGAAGGAAAGAAGTCCGTTCTTGAAGGAGTTCCAAGTTCCTTACCACCGCTCGTTAAAGCCCTACGTATTCAGGATAAAGTAAGAGGTGTTGGATTTGATTGGGATCATAAAGATCAGGTATGGGAGAAGGTGAAAGAGGAGATTCAAGAATTGCATGAAGAGGTAGAGAAAGAATCAGATAAGATAGAAGATGAATTCGGAGATGTGCTGTTCTCACTAGTCAATTACGCCCGTTTCCTAGGCTTGAATCCCGATGATGCATTAGAGCGCACAAATAGAAAATTCATTCGCAGATTCCAGTTCATGGAGAACGCAGTAGCCGAGGAAAAGAAGGCCCTGAGTGATATGAGCTTGGAAGAGATGGATGTGTATTGGGAGCGAAGCAAGAAAGCTACGTGAGAATAGACAATGGCCCTTCGACAGGCTCAGGGTACTAGAATGGAGAATGGAATTTAAAACTCAAATCGTGAATTTTGAAGCTTTAACCTTGAACCTCGAATCTATCCTTTCTTCATATGCAAAATAAGCCTAGGTGATCTCAGTTCATCAAATGGGCTTAGGTGATAATCACCGAATGTGTTTATCAATTTCAATCCAGATTTCTTAATTAATTCTTTGAAGTCTTGAAGCGTTAATGCCTGAACAGATTCGCTGTAGACCTTTTCATGGTCACCATCTTTCACCTTGATTTTCTTGATGATACACCCGTTCACGAGTGACTTAGAAGTGAAGAATTCTATTCCTTTACGATGGATGTGTTCTTCCTTGTCAATGAGCGTCAGGGCTTTCTTGACATTTAGATAATCAATCAAGATATCTCCATCTGGCTTGGTTACTGCTTTAATGGCCTCAAGCACCTTTAAGTTCTCATGTGTATCATCAAAGTACCCGAAGCTGGTAAAGAGATTAAAAACAGCGTCAAAATCGCCTTTACGGTACGCATCACGCATATCCCATTGCTCGAAATGGATCAGGTCGTTGTTATGATCAAGCAAGGAATTGATGCTATTCGCAGAAAGGTCTAATCCTGTGACTTTGAATCCCTTGGAAGCGAGGTGAAGCGCATGTCTTCCCTTACCACATGCCAAATCCATGACATGATCTCCAGGTTTCAATCCCAAGTCAAGCACCAAGCGATCAATAAAGGCTGCGGCCTCCTTATGATCTCTGTTGGCATATAAGACATGGTAATACGAAGTATCGAACCAGGTCTTGAACCAATCTTGCTCTTGAACATTTGCCATCATCCTACAAGGTACGGAAGCCATTGATTTATTAAGTGAAGCATACAGCTCAATAAAAATGAGCTGTATGAAATAAAAAAAGTCCCACACGCTCAGCGGGATGGGACTTGTTCTCTAGTGAGGCATACTGGATTCGAACCAGTGACCCCTACCCTGTCAAGGTAGTGCTCTGAACCAACTGAGCTAATGCCTCTTTGTGTTCTCAAAGAATATTTCAAAAAAAAATCCCGCCCCGTATGTGCGGGACGGGAATTCTTTGTGGGCGCTGAGGGATTCGAACCCCCGACCCTCTCGGTGTAAACGAGATGCTCTGAACCAACTGAGCTAAGCACCCTTTCTTCAAGAAATCACTTTCTTTTTGAAGGAGTGCAAATATAGATCTATTTCATATCCACACAAAGAATATTGGAGCAATAAAAAAGCCCCCGCACAAGCAGGGGCTTTCAATTCCATAAACTACTCAGAATCAACCCTGTAATACAAATCTGCACGGCAGATTGTACTGAACTTTCACGGGCTTACCTCTTTGTTTTCCAGGAGTCCACCTAGGCATGCTCTTCACCACGCGAATGGCTTCTTCATCACATCCTCCACCTATTCCACGAAGCACCTTCACATTAGATACAGCGCCATCTTTCTCCACAACGAAGGTCACATAAACTGTTCCTTGTATTCCGCTTTCCTTAGCTAGCGTAGGATATTTAATGTTCTTACCGAGGTAGGAAAGCATAGCTCCATCACCACCTGGGAATGAAGGCATGTCTTGAACAATGGTAAATATCTCTTCTTCCATCACGTCCTCAGCAGTCTCTTCGATGAACTCAATCTCAGTGGTTTCATCCACCGTCTGATCGTCAATCACCAAATCCTCTTCCACGTCCTCATCATCCTCTACAATATCAAGGATAGTTGCCTCTTGCGGTGGCGGTGGCGGTGGCGGTGGCGGTTGTTGGAAGCTGATAGGAACGATCTCGTCCTCTACTAAGTCAGCCTTGTAGTCACCTAGCCCAGCAACTGCCTCATCGAATGTTTTCCATTCAAAGGAAACCAGCATTAAAGCCATGGCAGCCATGATTCCCATCCATCTCAATGAGGATTTCCTTTTCTCTAGGTCAGCCTCTGGGTTCTTCTTCAATTCCATAATGTGAGATTATAAGTGGTTAAAAGTATGAATAAGGATGGGAAATTGCCCATCTTACTTAGGAATACACTCGAACAAAAGATAGGTTCATATCCTTTTCCTAAAAAAAACAGGGATGAGCATTACGCCTATTTCATTGGCTAGGACATCCATCCAATCAAAAGAACGATCAATAAAGAAGGTTTCTTGCATCCACTCCATGGCCATTCCAAAGCAGGAACTGATTAAGACAGCTCCCAGAAGCGCAGAGAATAATGGTTTGGAAATGGACCTAGCCCATAAGTAACACATAATGCCATACATTAGGGCATGCACGAGTTTATCTGATTGCCATAAATCTACCTGTGGTAAATCCTTTCCCGGTAATGCACTCAATATGAAGATACATCCTGTCCAAAGTATCGCTAGAAATACGACACGAGGTCGCTTAAGCCACAAGCTCGGCATAGGCCTCAGCACTCATAAGTGCCTCCAATTCTGACGTGTCACTCATCTTCACTTTCACCATCCATCCTGCTCCATAAGGGTCAGAATTCACTGACTCAGGGCTATCGGCAAGGCTCGCATTCACTTCTATAATTTCTCCTGAAATAGGCATGAATAGGTCGCTTACAGTCTTCACTGCTTCTACCGAACCAAAGACCTCCTCAGCGTTCAACGTCTCACCTTCTGTCTCTATCTCTACAAATACGATATCGCCCAACTCTCCTTGAGCAAAATCAGTGACTCCAATAGTGGCTATGTCGCCAGCTACTTTGATCCATTCATGTTCTTTAGTATAGCGAAGGTCTTTAGGGATATTCATAGTCGTGTGTGTTGTTAGGTTAGGATCACTGTGCTAGCGTAAATCGTATGGCGATTCCCGCATTAATATTACTAGTTCTGTAGGATAAAGAGACCTTAGGGTCGTTGATCTGATGATCATAGAAAGCCCTCAGGTTTAAGTTTCTGTTCAACGTATAATCAGCTGAGAATTTCAAGGAGAACACACGCTGACCTGATGTCACCTGATTCGTGCGCTGTTCCATACTACGGGTCAAGGTCTCACTGTCACGTATAGATAAATCAGCTCTTACGTTGACATCACTAGTCGGACGTTTTGTCTGACCCAATTTGAATGGGAATTTCACATCAGTAAATCTATATCCACCTCCGATGATTAATTCATCACTCTTGTTCTCGGTCAATTGATAGTTAGAAAGCGTGAAGCTCAAGGTCCTGTTCTTTCTTAATTCAACTTTCGTGATTAAGCTATTCTGCCAAGTCATGTCAATATTGAAGAGCGGACTTAACTGCTCAGAGATGCTAATGGACCCTATCTGTAATTGAGGGATATAATTCCCGTTCTGATCTGTAGCCGCTGGTATTCCATTTATTTCTTCATACTGCAGATTCGTAGTATAGGTACTCACAGAATATGTAGATCTGTATTGATGGCTCAAGGTCACTGAACGGAAGTACTTTTTCAGTTTCTTGTTCTTGGACAGGCCATCATACGTAACCCTCCAGTTAGGCATAGGAGTCACGCTCAATGGATTCAGTTTTACATTATTCGGGTCCTTATCAGTATAGGCCGCCAAGAACGCTGGAATGACCACTTCCTGTGAAGTACCTCCATAGCCGTCATAGTATTCACCGTTAAAACCGGAGAAGGGATTATCAGCTGCTAATCGCGCAGAAATAACCGCTCTGTTCGTTATAAATTGATTGAAAACAGCTGAGATATTATCGTCTCCACTTTTCTCGAATGCTGAACCCCATGTTATGATACTCGCGCTATATGAACCGGTTTGCACTGGGTTATCATTGACATAATCTTGGATGGATTCATTGAAACGGAAGAAGCCTGCGTTGTTTCTAGTCTCGGTAGCAGTGGCCGTTAGCTCTATGCGCATGCTCTTAATAGGCTCTATGTTCGCTCTGATATTCAAGTTATCAGAGTACGTTATAGTGAAGGGGTTATTGATGAATTGATTCTCCACAAGCCATCCTCTGCGTGCTGCTTCGAATGGATAATTTTCATTCTGGGAACCAATCAAGAACCCTGCCCCTGGCCCTTGGAATTGATTATCAAAACCAAGAAGAGTAGTTTCTGACCCATAGCCTGGAAGCAATGTTCCTTCAGTCTGGGTATAGGTGATGTTTATATTTTTCAGCATCATCAAGAAACGAGCGCTCTCCTTCCCTATTTTGAATCCATCATCCTTGTTTTTATCAGTTTTCTCGTCCTTTTTATTGGCGTCTCCTTCCTTGCCTTCCTCCACGTCTCTCTGGCTCACTTTGGTGGCTCTCTGCCTTGAAGACTTGCTGTCCTTATTCGCATTAGCTAAAAAAGGAACCTTATTATATAAGGTGGTCATGTTAAGCTGAGCATTCACATTCAGACTTCGGGCATTCTGAATGATGTTCCCTAGGGTGTCCTGTGAGAATGGCGCTCTGAGCCAATTATAGCTCCCCGTATATCCTGTGTTTACGGTAATCCAGTCGGTCATTGGGATATAATCCAGCGGCAATTTGTAAGTCACATTCACTTGATGGTTATAGTCTGTGGTCTCTCCAAAGCTTTGAATGCTCGTCCAAACAGAATCTTTGAACGCTTGATATTCGTCCTTCTCTGATTTGTCCACTCTTCCTGCAGGCTCACCTATGATCGCATTGTTATTGGCCAAGAACGTAAGTTTCAAGTTCTTAGTCAGATCATATTTCATGTCATAGACTCTTCTCCAAGTGAAGGTTTTTGTGTACTGAGCAGGTGGAGTAAAATCGGCCAAGAGGGGATTATCCTCAATGTTATTTCTGGATTGATACGCACTATAACTCCTATTCACATCAGTCCTGAAAGAAAATTGTCTTGGTCCTACATTGAAATTAAACTCCTTCACGGCTCTTAGCCACTTTGATTTCTGAATGAAGGTGACCGCGCTGAACGGCTCTACTTTCAATGGTTTGGGCTGGTAATCATAACTGATTCCACCATGATAAACCTTGGAATTCTGGAACTCCGTATTGATGTCCTTATGCTTCTGCTCGCTATAACTATAAGAGAACGTGAAGTTAGATATGTCATAAGGCATAGGTGCTCCTTTAGCGTCCTTGGACCTTTCCTTTCTCACGTTAGTGAAGTTGATGCTTCTACGTGAGGTCAATGACCTTCTCTTTCTAATGTACGACTTCCTGTCCTCTACTTGATTTATAATCTCCTGTGTTTCAAGGTCAGGTGATAAAGGATCAAATTGGGGATTGCTGACCGTCTCACTGAATCCTAAGTACATCGGAATTTTCACTCCGCTTTCTTCGGGGAGGAATTTTCCTAACTCTATATTACTCGATGCATCTACTCCTCTAATCTGTTCACGTTGACGTTCGCTTACTTTCTTTTCAATAGACCCAAATCCAGGCGTGCTAATATTTCCTGCTACGGATAGATTTCCGAGGTCGGCCAACTGAGTGGTGAACCTACCTATGGCTGCCCAACCTCCACGCTGATCGAAATCAGCAAGCCTAAGCTCATTGAACCACACCTCAGCGCACACATCTAGTCCCACGTCAGTTGCCCAGATATTCTCATCCTTCTTGGGGTTCCTGATTCCAAGCATTATGGTCTTCACTGAACTAAGGACAGGGTTACCCACAACTTTTATTCTACGATCACCGTCATTGACGATATAGGGAACATTCAAAGGTGAATTCGGGTCAAGATTTCGGGCTGCTTTCGCTTCTTTTAGTTTGTCAAAATCAATGATCATATCATTGGCTTCAGGCCAAATATCATCATCTAAAGCTGCGAACCAGTTCGTAGGATGCAACGGAATTTCATATTCATAATAGTTCTGATTGAAATCAGACCCCAATCGAATGAAGACCGTCACATCACCATATTTCAAATTCTCAAACTGGTCGTCATCTTCTAGGTGCATGAACATCTTCAGCTTCTTGTAAGAACGCATGTCAATGTTCACGCTCCTGAATGCGGCTCGGCTATCTCCATCACGAAGATTACACACTTCCATAGAAAGTGATTGCTCATTCAGATTGGCCAAGTTCGCTGTGGCAGTATTAATCTCACGTTGAATTCCCGGAGGTAGAACATAATTAACTGGATCCCTATTCCCGTTCTCCTCTATGTTTACTGCAGCTATATTGAACAGGGTATTTCCTACTTCACCACCTTCTCCTTCACCTGGCGCAGCCAAGGATTCGGCATAACGCCTCCACTCTCCTCTTACAAGTTCAAGTCTGGCAAATCGAAGCGTGACATTCTCTGACCATCCCGTCATGAACATCCTGAAGAATCTGATACTTCTAAAATCTTGAATGTCCCCTACACGGTTTGCATTGGCTGAGTTGATATCCTTAATCGGAATCTTGAACTGATACCATGTGATAGGTCTGCTTCCTTCTTGGGTAGTGGCGAAGGTTTCGAACATATCAGTGATGTAATTCTGCCCGATGCTCATCTGATTCGGACGCAGGTTTACTTTATACTGGTAGTAGCTTTCAGCCTTACTTAAGTTCTGATCCTGATTGATATCCTCCGTGGTTGGCAGTGTAGTGGCCTGGGTAGGAAAAGATTCTTGGCTATCTGTCGTGGTGATAGAGTTTCCTTCCGTAGCATTATACCTTTTATATCTATCAATGATGTTTAAGTTATCTACTGCACCACCTCTGAAATAACGATAGTCATCATTGGAAGGGTCTGCTGTGACAAGAGCTAAAACTTGAGGGCTAAGTGAGTTCAAGAAATCAGCTCTTAATGCATTCTCAGTAGCATTATTCATTCCATCAAGACCTACGTCTTGCGCTGCATTCGAATTCGTGGTGTTATCAAAAGCGTTTACTATAACCTGAGTGGTAGGCACCACGGACCAAGTCGTCAACTCAGTGGTAGAAGAAACATCATCAGGGCCTGAAGGCAATCCATTCTCAAAGAATTTCTTCGAGTCTTTCAAGATATCCTCGCTCACATTTCCAAGATTGAAATAGAGTTCACCACCCACAGAATTCTCCGAGTCTTCATGGAAAGGATCCATAAGCCAGAACTGTATGAATTCAATATTAGCCTGCTCGAAATCCGTGGTTGTCAAGTTTCGCATCACACCACCCCAGTTCTGCGTAGCATTATCCAATTTCAATTGACCTTGACTATTCACGAAAAGATCATTCGCATTATAGTTGTACGGACCTCTCTCTGTGGGATAGTAACTCAAATCAAGTGTTGGGATATTCGTAGGCGTTCCAGGAGCTAGCTGCCTATTAGGGAAGACTTCTCTTTCCAATACTTCACGCATTCTGTGATCAGATTGCATCTCATTCGTAATGTTCCCGGGGGTCAATCCGTTGTCTCTGAAGAAAAGTGGGTCAATGACATACCAACTTAATTGTGCTCTTCTGAATCCATAGCTGAGGTCATTGACCAGATTCGCTTCGGGATAGATCTGCGGAGTCGAGGCTAATTGCCACTGAGATACATTCCTAATATCGATAACAGACTGGCTACCTTCAAAGTCATCTACGTAGCTCACACCCTCCTTGGTAATGGCTTTAGAATGGCCAGGAATCAGATGAGCAAATTCCCCACTAAGTGTCATATTCGAAGCCTCCTTAGTTCCGTAGAAAGGAAGCTTATCTACTAATTTGGTAACAAACCCTGACTCTGTTTGATAGTTCGCATCCACACCCCATATTGTGTTGCTGATAGGCTCATCCCCGAAGTTGATTTTTTGTGTAATGGGTCGCTCCGTAAGGTTCATGATAGTACCACCAAGCATAAGATCCTTGCTCATTTTATAGTCAAAACGTGATCCTACGAGGGTTTTCGTCTGTATACTGAAAAGGGAATTACTTTCTAAGGAGATCTTTATAGGGGTCTGGGATTCCAAGAGACCAGAGTTCAATATTTTCACTCGACCTAGATTATAATCCACCGTATAATCTACATTTTCAGCAAGTTGAACCCCACCTGCAGTCACACGCACAGATCCTTGCGGAACGTTGATAGCGTTTAAGGATATCTCATCACTAGAGGCAGATTGATACATTCCTTTCAGCTTGAAACGATTCTTCTCGGGCAATTGGCGTGCTGCAGTCTGAGTAGAATCGTACAACTCATTATAGACAATATTGTCTCGTATTGCTTGTGAAACACCTCTATCACTCAGTTCTTTATCCAAGTAATCACCGAAAGGTCTTATGGTGCTGAAGAAGATTCTACCGTTTCGGGCATTTATGGTTCCTCCTTCCGTAGCAGCATTATCTACATAGTCGAATACTCCATCAGGAGTGGGATTGGTGTTCTGATCCAACCTATCCATACCTAAAAGATTAATTAATGGAATTCCATTAATTCCATCTTGAGGAAGAAAAGGAATATCATAGCCTTCTAGTGGGTCATTATACCAAATGTCTAATCTAAAATTCTCCTTGTTCACTTGGAAAGCACCCATTGAGTATACGTTCTTCATCATCAAATCCCAGATAGGAAGCCTAGGGTTAGTGATAGTCGCTTTCAATAATTTCAAGAAGAGAGAATTAGGAGCTACGACACCATCTGTCGAGAAATCTCCTACTTGATACGTCTGTCCAGCAATGGTATACTGATAAGCAACCGCAAGAACCTCATCATTATTCAGAGATTGATTAAGCGAGATGAAACCCAGTTTAGTATTATAGGTGTATTCGTTAGGGCTAAGTTTTCTTGCATTCTCGACTTCTTCAAAGTGACGCGCAGGAGTCAATCCAGCTCCAGCTAAGGCTCCTGTCACGTTATTAAACGTCCTTACTCCAGGAGTTGCTTCAGCAAATGAATACAGGCTGTTCTGTGAGTTAGAAGGAAGGACTCCTGGCCCATCAGTGATGAAAATGTCTGGGGTGATATCTGACCCTTCTTGACCTATATCACTGGCATCTTCTCCTAGATCAGAGAAAGCGACTATATTCCTATTTTCCTCATATGCAGCTCGATTATTTGTAATCCAAACCTCTATACGTGTGATGTAGGATTGAGAACTTACTACTGGTAAACTCTTCAATGCCTGATCATACTTCTCTTTGAAATAATGGTTTACGAAGTAGTGTCTATTCGCTTCATAGTCGTCAATCCCGATAGAGAAATTCTGAGTTTGTGCACCCCCTGAGACATTGATTTCTTTCCGTTGACCTCTTTCTTGAGAGAAGACGGAAGTGACATTCAGTTTTCCAAATCTCAACTTAGTCTTGATACCGAAGAGGGTCTGACTTCCTGTAATTAATGAACCGCTTAACGGTAAGCTTACATCTCCCGCTTCTATGTTCTGGATAATCTCATCCTCTTTTCCTTCGAACTGAAGCTTGATCTTATTCTCAAAATCGAAGGAGGCCTCCGTATTATAATTGAAGTTCAGTTTCATCTTGTCTCCTATGCTTCCAAGGAGGTTAAGTTGAATCTGTTGGTCAAAGTCAAACGTAGTGATGCTTCGCTGGCGTTCTGGAATTCTTGGGTTCTCTGTTTTGCTTCTGTTTATTCCGAAAGAAAGTTCAGCCGAGCCTTGAGGACGAATATCAATGGTATTGCCTCCGAAGATTCTATCGAAGATCTCGCTTTCTACTTTCAAGGAAGGTGCAATGGTCTTGAACTCTGAATTTTCATCTTGCTCAGATTCATTCTGTTCAGTAACCATCTCATGCCAATTCTGCTGCAGGATATCTTCGAAACTGTAATCCATGAATTCATCATTGCTCATAGAGCTAGGATTACGATAGGGCATGGAGCCTATATTCTGATAGAAATAATAGCCTCCTGTAGAAGGATCATACTCTACGTCAGATTCAATATTAGGCGGATTCTGAAGATCTATGCCACTTCCACCTCCTCCAAAAGGGTTATTAGAATCAGAAATAGGATACGGAAGAATAATCTCAGGACTATCCAAAGGAGAAACCGTGGACGAAAGGAGTTCCTCCTTGTCCTGACGCTCCTCCGCTAAGACCACTGGGTCCGTATTCAGCCCATACATAGCCAAAGTGACCGCGACAGCACCGGCCAAAAAGTGAGAATTCAATGTCTTAGTTATATAGCTCAAGAGGGAGTTCTTAAAGGGCCTTTAGGCTCTTTTTAATCATTTGTTCTATATCAAGTTCTGCTTTACTTTCCTTGATAACCGCGCTCAATGTTCGATCAGCTCGGACTCTGTCAAATCCAAGCGAACACAGAGCAACTAACGCCTCCTGACGGGCAATATTGCCTGAATTGATTGTTCCTTCAACCATATCTGTTTGAGGAATGACTTTCTCTGAAAGGTCCATTACGATACGCTGAGCCAGTTTAGGGCCAATTCCTTTGACTGCTTTAAACAGTTTGTCGTCTTTTTCAAAAATCGCTCGTTCCAGTTGAGACACGTTCAACTGGCTCAATATGGTCATACCTATGGTCGCACTCACACCTGAAACAGTAATGAGTTGTCTAAAGAGATCACGCTCTCTCTTTTCAGAAAAACCAAAAAGCTGATGAGAGCTGGCGCCACCACGCACATCGACTGACACTGAATAATGAGTCAATAGCATGCACTGTTCCTCGGTAAGTGACTCGTAGGTCTTAGCCGAGATACGCAGTTCATATCCCAATCCATTACAATCTATTAGTGCATGGCCGGGGGTCTTTTCGACCAATCTACCTTTGACAAAAGCTATCATCTATTTATAGGAAAAGGGGACAAGCCCCCACAAGGGGGGTAAAAATAGAAATTTAGCCTCCATATTCAGGATTCCATTTTAAAGTGAAAGATTAGCGTCACAAAAGCACGCAATATATGAAGAAACACCTAGTAGTACTGAGCGGAGCAGGCATAAGCGCTGAGAGCGGTCTGAAGACCTTCAGAGATAGTGATGGATTATGGGAGCACCATAAAATAGAGGAAGTGGCAACTCCTGAGGCTTGGCGAAAAAATCCTGCTCTTGTAAATCAATTCTATAACCAACGAAGAATGCAACTTTCAGAGGCCCGTCCAAATCGTGCTCATGAGCTTTTGGCGGACTTAGAATCCAAGTTTAAGGTGAGTATCATCACTCAAAATGTTGACGACTTGCATGAACGAGCTGGGAGCACGATCGTAATGCACTTGCATGGGGAACTTATCAAAGTGCGCAGTGAAATAGACTCTTCTCACATGGAAACCATTGGATACAGGACATTGGGGCTAGATGAGAAATGTCCTCAAGGTCATCGCCTACGACCGCACATAGTCTGGTTTGGGGAAGAAGTCCCTATGATGAGTGCAGCAATGCACGTTACTCACTCGGCTGACCTTCTTTTGGTCATTGGGACATCATTAAATGTCTATCCCGCAGCTGGTCTTATTCATGAAGCGGCTCCTCATTGCCCTATCTTCTTAGTAGACCCAGACCCTGTTATGAAACGGATGGAGAGTGGACGACTCAAGGTAATCAATGAAAAAGCGACCATAGGTATGCCTATGGTCGCTGAAATCTTGGATTCCTATTAATCTAGGATATCAGTGCTTCACTAGAAGCTTGGAGGTCTTCAAAGTCTTTTTACCATCAGTGATAGAAAGGAAATACATTCCATTCCTAAATGTACCTGTAGGAAGGATTAGTTTGTTATTCAATGCAGCATTAACTTGTTCCTTATAGATAACTTGACCTAGTACATCGCACACCTCAACTCGGTAGACACCTTTATGTTTTTCCAATGTTATGGCTACTTGTTGATCAGCAGGATTAGGGACCATACTGAAATTCAGGTCTTGGTTTTCATCAAGTCCTACCAAGCAATTATCACTGTGATTGAATAGTATATCGAATTGACCTAGTGTCTGTGATGGCTCATCAGCATTAAAGAACTCTATTCTAAAATTAGAACAGCCAATCAAATTTTCTGGGTGATAGTGAAAAGCGAATGACTGAACTGTTTCCCCTGGATCAGCGGTTTCCTGAAGCTCAGTTGTTCCGAAGCCTACGACCCATATTGGATTCTCTCCCGCAACTTGAGTAGTGTTTGGGCAGATTAACCAGCACACATTGTTCTCAGTCCCTGGAAGCACATCTAGCTCCGTCCTTCTGCACTTTACGTTATATATAGTCTCAGAATCATTGGTCACCCACACGATAAGTTCCTGGTCCGGAATACTGGCTTGAGTGGCCACTTCTATAGATGTTCCATTCAGCGCTTCAGACTGATTAGGGTAGGTAATAGTGAGCTGCGCTTGGCTAAGAGAAGCAATGAGCAGAGCAGCTGAAATAGATAAGAGTGTCTTCATGATATTGCTTAAGTAGAACCTATATGATTCCCTCAAACTCAAAGATAAGAGAACATTCAAGTATAGGCAAAGGGAGTTTGATTAAGATCCGGTTAAAACTCGGACAGAATTCCAATCCTGAGAATGCTTGGAGCAAATTGGGATTTTGAAAGCAAGCCTCAGGCAGCTTTCTTTGTAGCTTAACCGAAAACAAGTCTATGAGCTCATTGAGACCCATTCTCTTCTTCCTTCTCTGTTTTTTATTTGTGACAGCTCAGTCTCAACAACCGCAGACCAGTGTGAGCGGTTATCTAGATTATTTCGGGCAATACTATAATGAAGATGATCAGATAGGCGCAGTTGTCCCTGAATGGGATTACAGCAGTAATGCCTTTACGTATTTGAATTTGGCGAGAGGCGAATTCAAAGCAGGAATGCGTTTTGAATCTTATCTAAATCCGCTAGCTGGCTACCCCGTAGGATTTGAAGGGTCAGGGATAGGATACAGATTCGTTTCTTGGGAAAAGGAAGGCTTAGAAGTCACCGTGGGAAATTTCTATGAACAGTTCGGGAGCGGTATGTTGCTAAGAAGTTTTGAAGAAAGAACCCTTGGACTTGATAATGCATTAGATGGAATACGAGTGCGCTACCGTCCTTTTAATGGGTTTAAAATCACAGGAATAGTAGCCAAGCAAAGGGCCACATTCAAGGATAAACTTAATAATGGAAATGGCGTGATTCGCGCTATTGATGGAGAGTTAAGTTTGAATGAAGCCTTTAAGTCTTTGAACGAAAGTGAGCTTCGTATTGACCTAGGAGGAAGCTTTGTGAGCAAATACAACGATGATAATAAGGTAGATAGCTTGATGCTTCCGAAGAATGTAGGAGCCTTCAGCCCTAGGCTTGGGTTAAATTGGAAAGACTGGAGGTTTAATGCTGAGTATGGATATAAAATCAATGACCCCTATCCTGTTACCAATCCGCCTGGACAAGAGTTCATCTACAATTACAAGAACGGAGAAGCTGTCTATTTAGATTTAGGATACTCCACGAAGGGCTTTGCAATTGACTTGAGAGCAAGACACGTAGATAATATGGTATGGCGTTCTACTAACAATGCGACCATTCCTACTTCTCAGCTGATAGGATTCATAGCTCCGCCCACAAAACAGTATACCTATAACCTCGCGAGCACCTTGTATCCTTATCAGTCCAATCTCTTCGGAGAGGTATCCTATAGAGCTGATGTATTGTATAAGATTCCCAAGGACAGCAAGCTTGGAGGTAAATATGGTGTGAATATCAGCGCAAGCTATACCGCAGCCTTTGCTCCTGAACGAACACCCATGAGTGATTTTAATGAGACCCGTGTGGGGTATGAGACACGCCTCTTCGCAGCGTCAGACAGTGCGTTCTTGAAGGACTTCAATATAGAACTCAAGAAAAAATGGTCTAAGAATACCACCACCACGTTGGCTTATTACAATTGGATGTTCGATGATAGAGCCCAATTAGTTGCAGTACATCATGAGCGCATTTATGCTGACATATTTGTATTCGAACTAGCTCAGAAATTGGCCAAGAAACAGTCCATCCGAATAGAAGTTCAAGGTTTATTCACAGAACAGGATCAAGGAAATTGGGCCTTTGGAATGATAGAATACACCATTGCACCTCACTGGTCCATCACGGTTCTTGACCAGTATAACTATGGCAATTCAGAAACGGACAAACGCTTCCACAACGCCTTAGCCAACGTTGCCTATTTTAAAGGACCTCATCGATTTGCTGTTCAATATGGAAGATACAGTGCAGGCTTCTTCTGTGTAGGAGGAATATGCCGAGCAGTTCCTGCCTCCAATGGACTTAGTTTAAGCATCACATCAAGTTTCTAAGAATGATTCAGAAAATACTCCCTTTATTTCTCATACTAGCTACCCTCAGCGCTTGCGACAAGATAGATCAGCCTGTCATTCAACAAGCTTCTTCAGGGCTTGAAGGACTTGATTGGACGCTCTTTCCAGGAGGTGACCCTGAGTCCTATGTAGTGCCCACTTTCAGTGCTAGTAGCAACACTATGAGGAATGTCTTGCTCGAAGATTATACAGGACATAAATGCACCAACTGCCCATCAGCGAATCAGACAGCAAGCAATCTAGAAGCGGCATATCCCGGGCGTGTGCTAGTGGCTACTGTTCATGCGAGTTCTACGGGAAACTTTCAAGCTGTTGATGCAGAACATCCGTTAGACTTCACTACGGAGGCAGGAGACGTGTATACAACTGACATCCCTGGATTCTTTGGGAATCCTTCAGGTACGGTAAATAGAAGGTCTTTGGGTGTTGAGAGCAGTGTATGGTATTTTGATTTCCAATGGGCTTCTGAAATTGAGTCAGAATTGAACGAAAACAATGCGGTAAACATTCAAGTAGAGACTAATTACTATCCAGAGACCAATGGCTTATTCATTCATACAGCTACAGAGTCTTTATCTGCATTGGATGAGAATCATCGCTTGGTCATCTATTTATTAAGGAAAGAAGTAATCTCACCTCAGTCATTAAATGACGGCTCTGTAGATGAAGAATATGAGCATCATGAAGTGTTGACTGCCAATATCAATGGAACATGGGGAACGGCACTGCGCTTAGATACTATGAGCACATCAGACATCGCGCTGCATCACTTTAGTTACGCCCTGCCTGATCCTATTACTGATCCTACGTATCAGGTCCAAAATCTGAAATTGCTGGTTTATGTAATGAATAGGGATACCTATAGGGTGGTTCAAATAATCGACAAACAGCTTTAAAACAAACTCTTAGGAGTACAAGAAATTTCTCAGATTGAATGGTATGCGCGCATACCAACTACAATTTGGATTTGATTAAGACTTACTTTCACGATACAAAATTTGAAATCATCATGAAAAGAATCATTACGCTAACTCTCGGTGCTGCCATGCTTATGGCTACTGCACAACTTTCAGCACAAACTACTCCTAGAATGGGTTTATGTGAAGAAGCAACTCAGGCTTCATGCCCGCCATGCGCTTCTTTGAATCCTGCTCTGCAGACTTTAATGAACAACAACTCTGATAAAACCATCTTCATGGCCTATCAAGTTTGGTGGCCTGGTTTTGACCAGATGTATTTGGACAACGAAGCAGACATTGATGCTAGAGTTGGAACTTACTATGGTTATCAGTTTGCTCCACAAGTGAAGTTCCAAGGAACATACCCTAATGGTGGAGATGGTTCTTTGAACACCTTGACTCAGACAGTCATTAATAACAACTACGCACAGATGTCAGAATTCAATTTGACCATTTCTGCTGAATTGGTTAATGGAAATCTTCTGGTTACTGGATCATTGGATGCAACTGCAGCCGTATCTGGAAACCTGAAGCTTCACTTAGTATTGACTGAGGGAACCATTTATTCTACCCAAGCAACTGGTGGAACCAATGGAGAGACTGAATTTCACCACGTAATGAAGAAATTCCTGCCTGGAGTTGCTGGTATCGACCTTGCTGATTCATGGGTAGCTGGTGAGTCTTTGACTATTGATGAATCATACAACCTTGGAGGTCTTACTATATATAACTGGGACGATCTTGAAGTAATTGCTTTCGTTCAGAACAACGATGACAAGTTCATTTTACAAGCAACTAAGGATAGCGAAGTGCCAATCATCGTTGATGCTGCTAACAATGCAAGTGCTGGAAATATTTCTGGAACACCACTTGTTGTATGTGCTGGTCAAAACACATTGAGCCCTAACGTGACTATCGGTAATGGTGGTAATGAGACGCTTACTTCTTGTGACATCGTGTATAGCGTAAACGGAGGAGCTGAGCAAACGTATAGCTGGACAGGTTCTTTGGCTACTTTGGCAACTGCCCTTGTAACTCTTGACCCTATCACGTTTACTGCTTCTGCAGTTGACCCAACGGTCATCAACGTTATGGTACAGAACCCGAACGGCATGATGGATGAAGTATCTACTGATGATATGTCAAGCATTTCTATTGATCCTGCTCCAGGAACTGATTACACAGTTCAAGTGACCATCGTTGCTGACAACTATGGTGATGAGATATACTGGCAGATCACAAATAGTGCTGATGTAATCGTAGCATCAGGTGGTAACCCTAACGTAGGTCTTGACAACGTTGGGACGGGAGTTTTCCCTCCTCCATTCTCTGCTCAGTCTTATGCCAATGGAAGTACAAATGTTATTGACGTTACACTTCCTGCAATTGACTGTTATACGTTCCACATCACTGATTACTATGGAGATGGTCTTCTAGGAACTGGAACGTATTCATTGAAAGACAATGCTGGTCTAGTAATGCACTCTGACGTAGAGAATTACACGGATGAAGCAATCAAGAATTTCTCAGGAGATGCTACTTCTGCTGTCTCTGAGAATCTTCTTAGCCAAGGTTTGACTATGTCTCCTAACCCTGTATCTGAGAACTTGAACGTATACTTCAACTTGGTTTCTCAGTCACAAGTGAACATCACTGTGGTGAATACACTAGGTCAAGAGGTTATCAATGAGTTCCTAGGAGCACGTGCGATGGGGATGAATAACACTGCTATAGATATGAGCAATCTTGAAGCTGGTATATACTACGTAAGTGTAGTTGCTGGTTCTGAGCTTGCAATGAGAAAGATTTCAGTGATTCGTTAATCCATTGAGATTATAATATTGGAAAGAGGTTCCTATTTTGGGGGCCTCTTTCTTTTTTGGTTCAGTTTTTGCAAATGATATACATGGTCTAAAAACCCTTATTTGAGAAATGAAAAATCTACTATCCATCGCAGCTATCATGATGTTCACTTTGAGTACTTTCTCTCAGGAAGTGAAGGAAGTACCTTCAGTGATGTTGAAGAGCATGAAAGGTGAAGCGATTAATTCCTCTTCCTTTGACAATGAAGGAAAACCGTATATCATCAACTTTTGGGCAACGTGGTGCAGCCCCTGTAAGCGTGAGCTTAATGCCATAGCTGAAGTATACGAGGACTGGGTAGAAGAAACTGGTGTGAAAATCATCGCTATTTCTATAGATGACACACGTACCTCCAAAAGTGTGAAGCCATATGTTGATGCTTCAGGGTGGGAGTACGAAGTATACTTAGATGAGAATGGAGACTTCAAACGCGCTATGAATGTTACAGCTCCTCCGTATACATTCTTGGTTGATGCCACCGGAAATATTGTCTATCAGCACATTGGATATAATCCTGGCGATGAAGAAGAATTGTATGAAGAGCTCATGAAGTTGATGAACTAATTCAACATGATTTCAAGAAATTCAAATAAAAGCCTCTGTCACATCCTTATAGGGGCTTTTTTTCTCTTTCTACCTTCCTATGTGTTAGCACAGAAGAATAGTCCGTATTTCAAACCCTATGCAAGCCTAGGACTATGCAGTTCTCAAATATCAGGAGATCAGCTTTCGGGGTTTAATCAAATAGGTCTCAGTGGAGGTGGTGGAATCAAGATAGGGCACAATGAAACTTGGGCCCCTCGCCTTGAAATTTTCTTCACTCAAAAAGGAAGCAGGAAGAACGCTCGCCCTGATGAAGGCGATTATAACAGCTATTTCCTCAAGTTGAATTATGTGGAGGTTCCATTAACATTAGACTTTGCTCCAGGGAAAACTGGGTTCCATTTTGGGTTATCTCCGGCCTACTTGGTGAGTGCAACAGAAGAAAATCAGAACGGAGAAATTCCAGGATTGGGAAGAGAATTCAAGTCCTATGACCTCAACGGAATTTTAGGTATCCAATATCGATTTCATGAACGATGGGAATTAGCTACCCGTTATTCCCAGTCTATTCTTCCTGTGCGAGAACACGCTGGAAACACTAGTTTCAGACTAAATCAAGGTCAATACAACTCTACCATACAATTTATGCTGCGTTTCAACCTTCTATATACAGAGTTCATAAGTGAAAAGTCTAAAGGCTGAAAAACGCTTGATAATGATTCCAGAATTCTTTACCTTAGTAATGCCTTTCGGGGGAAGGGTCTTTTTTGAAACCACAACATGTTGAATATGTTAGAACTAAGCAAGAAAGTGTTGGAGAAGGTGAGTTTTGATCGCAGTTTGTTCCATAAAGAATTAAGAAAAGCCATTCGCTGGGTATCTAAAGAAGATGTCGTTCTTCTTCAAGTCTGGTGTGTGACTGCCTATGGACATCTATACGGTGATGTGATTCGTGATTGTTTCTCAACCCTGGTCTGATTCCTTTTCTAAGAACCTGATATTTCGTTTTATTCCTTCAAAGCCTGGTCGCTCCAAAGCTGTTCTCACGAATGTTCGTTGGAACACCTCTTCAGTGAGTTCAAGCCATTGGTCCTTAGACCATCCTGACCACGTTTCATTCATCTTGAATCTGGGTTCTTCATGTGGTTTTGAAAATCTATTCCAAGGACATACATCTTGGCAAATATCACATCCGAAGGCCCAATCTTCGAATTTCCCTTTCATGTCCTGATCTATTTCAGACTTCAATTCTATGGTGAAGTACGAAATACATTTAGACCCGTCTACTTTATAGGGTTCATAAATAGCCTCGGTAGGACATGCATCAATGCAGCGAGTACAATCTCCACAATGATCTGTCACGGCATAGTCATGCTCTAATTCTAAGTCTATAATCAACTCGGCCAAGAAGAAGAAGGATCCTGCGCCTTTACTTAGAATATTGCTATGCTTTCCCAACCAACCAATACCAGATTTCATGGCCCATGCCTTATCTAAGACTGGTGCGCTATCTACAAAGCAACGCCCATCCACTTCACCTATTTCGGCTCGAATTGAATTGAGTAATTCAAAGAGCCTGTCTTTTACCACGAAGTGATAATCCTCACCATAGGCGTACTTAGAAATCTTAGGAACTCCCTCTTTCTGTTCTTCTGATGGAAAATAATTAAAGCTTAAGGACACCACTGATTTAGCGCCCGGAACGAGGAGAGTTGGGTCTAAACGTTTATCAAAATTACGCTCCATATAGGACATCTTCCCATGACGGGATTCCTTGATCCATTGCTCGAGACGTGGAGCTTCTTCTTCTAAAAAACCTGCCTGCGAGATTCCACAAGACATGAATCCCAGCTCCTTTGCTTTTTCCTTAATGAATAGGCTGCGCTGTGATTTTAGACTGCTTGCCATGGCTTGTGAATTCAGAAGAGTGAACCTTCTGATGCGCCTGGGGTTCTTCCTAGATGTTTATAGGCTTTTTCTGTAGCTTGTCTTCCGCGAGGTGTACGCGCCAGAAATCCTTCCATGATGAGGAATGGTTCATAGACTTCCTCAATAGTTCCAGCATCTTCACTGACAGCAGTGCTTATAGTATTCAAGCCCACAGGTCCTCCTTTGAACTTATCAATCAATGCTGCAAGGATTCTATTGTCCATTTCATCGAGACCATTTTCATCAACATTCAGAGCTTTCAACGCCATTCTAGTAATGGCAAGATCTATAGAGCCGTTTCCTTTCACTTGGGCAAAATCTCTCACTCTGCGCAACAATGCATTAGCAATACGAGGAGTGCCTCTGCTCCTGCCAGCAATCTCTATGGCCGCATTTTCTTGTATAGGAACTTCAAGAATTCCTGAAGAGCGCTCTACTATGCCACTCATGGTCTCAGTATCGTAATAAGAAAGCCTAGAGTTAATTCCAAAACGTGCTCGAAGCGGAGCAGTCAAAAGACCTGACCTAGTTGTAGCGCCTATGAGTGTAAATGGGTTCAATCCAATCTGTACTGTTCTTGCATTTGGCCCAGAATCTATGACGAGATCTATTTTATAATCTTCCATAGCTGAGTAGAGATACTCTTCTACCACTGGGCTGAGACGATGAATCTCATCAATGAAGAGCACATCATTAGGCTCAAGATTGGTAAGTAATCCGGCTAAATCTCCTGGTTTGTCTAATACCGGTCCTGAAGTCGTGCGTATGTTGACACCTAGTTCATTGGCAATAATGTAGGCCAAGGTCGTTTTACCCAATCCTGGAGGGCCATGTAAAAGGATATGGTCCAAGGACTCTTCCCTGCCTTTAGCAGCCGCCACGAAGACTTGGAGATTCTCTAATACTGACCGCTGCCCCGCGAAATCGTCAAAAGACTGCGGACGCAAGAAGCGCTCAACATCAGAGTCAGTTCTCGTAGCTTCATTATGTACATCAAATTCTTCCATGGGCCTCAATGAGGGTTCTAAAGTAGGGATTGTAGCGCCTCTCTACATAACCCGCTTTGATTGTAACGAACAAAAAGACCCCAAGCTTATGGCAAGGGGTCTTTATATTTCATAGAAAAAGATTATTTACCGGCAGCAAAACCCTGGGCAACCTCATCCCAATTGATAACATTGAAAAAAGCTGTCACATAATCAGGTCTGCGGTTCTGATAGTTCAAGTAATATGCATGCTCCCACACATCCAATCCGAGGATAGGATGTCCTCCACAGCCAATACCCGGCATAAGTGGGTTATCTTGATTAGCAGTAGAACAGATGTCTAGCTTCCCTCCTTTATGAACGCAAAGCCATGCCCATCCTGATCCAAAACGAGTTCCGGCAGCAGTACCGAACTTTTCTTTGAATGCGTCCACACTTCCAAAGGAAGCAACAATGGCTTCAGCCAAATCACCACTTGGGTTCCCGCCACCGTTAGGGCTCATTACTTTCCAGAAAAGGCTGTGGTTATAGAATCCACCGCCATTATTTCTAACAGCTGCGTTATTCATGTCAAGCCCTTTCAAAATCTCGTCAATGGTCTTGCTAGCCAGATCCGTTCCGTCAATGGCATTATTCAGGTTAGTGGTGTAGCCATTATGATGCTTACCATGGTGTATTTCCATGGTGCGTGCGTCAATGTGAGGTTCCAATGCATCTTTAGCATAAGGTAGTTCAGGAAGTGAAAAAGCCATGTGTATTGAATTTATTATGCAACTGATTGTTGCTGTTGAATGAAATCCAAAGATAAGAATCCTTGGATCAATGTTTAGTTCGAGCGACCATATTCCATAGCCGCCTTGAATTCCTTATCTCCTTTGAGGTACACAGTGAAATATCCTTTCTCACCCCAAATGACACGCGCTATACCCGCTTTGAGTCTCATCTTTAGCTCTTCATTGGAGCGTTTTAGTTCACCTAATGTAGGAGACAATTTTTCTGATTCGGCATAGCTCAAAAAGCTATTGAACAACGTCTCATCGATATTAAATTTCTTCTCAAAATCTTCTGCTGATCCATATTTTTCAAGTGCAGCTCTATGACCATCAGCATAATCGAAAGAAAACTGATTAATCATACCGTTATAAATGACTTCGCTCAAGAATTTACTGTTGGCTGTGGTATCTATAGGGATGAAGACATCAGGCATGATTCCCCCTCCTCCGTACACAATACGGCCGCTCTTAGTTTTGTATTTCAGAGAGTCTGAAAGCGGGATGGAATCTTGGGACAACATTTCTCCACGTTCATAACGCTCTGCATAATCACCTTCATAATCAACCCCGTTTCCATATGGTTTCTGAATGCATCTTCCGCTTGGAGTAAAATAACGGGCAATGGTGAGTCGGATAGCGCTGTTGTCCTTAAACTCCATCTCATCTTGGACCAGCCCTTTGCCAAAACTTCTCCTGCCAATAATGGTTCCTCTATCGTTGTCTTGCAATGCTCCTGCTAGAATTTCAGAGGCTGAAGCCGAGCCTTCATTGATTAAGATGATTACTTCTAGGTTTTCCAGCTTTCCTTTTTTAGTGGCCTCATAAGTTCGCTTGGCTTGCTTTCTTCCTTCCGTGTATACGATTAATTCTCCCTCGACTAAGAACTCATCGGCCAGCTCTATAGCTGTTTGAAGATATCCGCCACCGTTACCCCTTAGATCTATAATCAATCTATCAATCCCCGTTCCAAGCCCATTAAGTGCTGAAGCAAATTCGTCATAGGTAGTTCTGGCAAATCGGTTTATTCTCACATATCCAGTCTTATCATCAGCCTTAATCCATACTGGAATACTCTGAATAGGAATTTCTCCTCTGGTAATAGTGAAATCTATTATGCCCTTTTGACCAAATCTAAGTACTCCCAAATCTACTGCAGTTCCACGTTCTCCACGAAGGAGTTCCATGACTCTCTTATTGGTGATATCTTTGCCCGCGATCGATGTGTCATTTACCGTGACTATTCTATCTCCAGCACGAATTCCCACTTGTTCTGAAGGGCCTCCACTCACGGGAGTAATCACCATGACAGTATCTTTTACAATTCTGAACTCTACTCCTATTCCATCAAAATTTCCTTGGAGCGGCTCACTGTATTCAGCTCTTTCCTCAGCTGAGATATAATATGAATGTGGGTCCAGTTCTTGAAGGAAAGTCTGTATAGCTCCATCAACAAGCCCCGTCATATCCACAGAATCCACGTATTCTGAATCGACCAAGCGAACAACTTGTGAGAACTTATCGGCTTCTGATCCTCTGAATACCAATGGGTTATCAGGTGAGTTTCCTCCTAATCCCATACCTATGAAAACACCACCACCAAGCACAGCGACTAGAAGCAAAGGATAAAAAATCTGGAATTTCGAATTCATAAGCTATTGACTGATCTCATCTAAATGCACCAGTTCGATTCCGGCATTAGCCAAGAAATCAAGCCCAGTACGGTCTTTATATTCTTCAATGTAAACAACTCGTTTTACCCCTGATTGGTGTATAAGTTTACTGCACTCTTTGCACGGAGACAAGGTGATGTATAGTGTACAGCCACTCATGTCATTGGTGCTGCGTGCCACCTTCATGATGGCATTGGCCTCTGCATGCAAGACATACCACTTTGTATATCCTTCTTCATCTTCACATGGATTCTCAAAGCCAGACGGAGTTCCGTTATACCCATCAGATATAATCATTCGGTTATTCACCAAAATAGCGCCTACTTGCTTTCGTTTGCAGTGGGATAATTTCCCCCACTCTGTGGCCATGCGCAGATAGGCTTTGTCATATTTCAGTTGCTTCTTTTCTTTCATGTCTTAATAAAGGGTCACAAAGAAAGTCAATTGGCAGCTATATCACGGTTCAAGCGGTTCTTTGGCAGGAAGAGTGTGACAAACGGTAGTTTTTCATCCTTGTTTCACTTGAAATGAAACAAAAAAGGACCTTCGATATGTTCGAAAGTCCTTCTAAAGTGGAGCCAAGGGGAGTCGAACCCCTGACCTCTACACTGCCAGTGTAGCGCTCTAGCCAGCTGAGCTATGGCCCCGTTATCCTTCGTTATTTTCGTTTAGAATTTCGAAGGAGCGCAAATCTAATCAAAACCTGATACCTGATAGGCAAGAGTAAGCCTCACCACATACCTGAGCAGCTATCCTCATGTTCTTTCTCAAGTCTACGAATTCGGATCATCTACATTTGCCTCAGCGAGATTCTAAATCCCATTATGTACCATGCCTGAACAAAGTTCCTATGCACGAAAAGCCAAGTGGTTACCTTATCTGATGGTTCCCCTTTTTCTGATTGGACTTTTTATGGTGTATCAGCGATTGGCATATGAGAGCAGGGATTTCTATGCAGAATACTTTGAATTCTATCCTATATCTACGAGCTCAAACTCTTCCCCTCAATTTAATGAAGGGATGAAGGCCATAAGTACAGAAAACTACGCCCAATCTGAAAAAATATTGCACTCAGCATTCAAGCTGGACAAGGACCCAGAAGTAGGAATGCACTTGGCCATGGCTAGAATGGGAGAAGGCAAGTACTGGGAAGCGATAGATGTTCTTCAAGAAATTAAGGACACATATCCTGATTATCTAGAGCGTGCTGAGTGGTATAAGATACTCGCACTCATTGGCCTAGAAAGAAAGGACGATGTAATTCCCCTTCTTGAGTACTACTGTGAGCAGCCAGATTTCGAATTCAAAAAGAAGGAAGCCCACGAACTTCTTAACGACTACTAAAGGAAATTTTTCTTGTCCATTCCCAGCCAAGAAAGAGCACTGCCATGCAACAGTTGTGACGTTTTCTCTAATGGATAATTCATGCTCTTAATCAACTTTCCTGGCTGTAATTCTCCTAATGGAAATGGATAATCAGTGCCCAAGGCAACACGATCAGCACCCACAAGGTTGACAATCAAATCCATGACTTCAGGAGCATGTACAAGGGAGTCAAGCCAGAAGCGCCCTATATAGTCTGAAGGAGGTCGATTATTATCAATAGCACAGAGGTCAGGGCGCACATCGAAACCATGTTGAACACGACCTATAGTAGCAGGGAAAGATCCTCCCCCATGTGCGAATGCGACACGAAGTTTTGGCAAACGTTCAAATACTCCTCCAAATATCATGGAGCATATGGCCAAGGAAGTTTCAGCTGGCATGCCCACTAGCCATGGAAGCCAATAGCGGCTCATCTTATCCTGTCCCATCATGTCCCAGGGATGTACGAAAATGGGCATATCTAGTTCTTCACAAGCTTGGAATATTGGAAATAATTCAGGGGCATTCAGATTCCAATCATTGATGTGTGAACCTATCTGAATTCCTTTGAGACCTATCTTTTTGCACCGAGTTAATTCTTCAATTGCAAGATCAGGAGCTTGCATGGGTAGTGTTCCAAGACCTACAAATCGTTTAGGATGTTTCTCAATAATTCCCGCGATATGGTCATTCAGGAATTTGCTTAAGGTGTGTGTATGATGCGCTTGTGCCCAATATGCAAACATGACAGGTACAGTGCTCAGTACTTGAACGTGAACACCTTGTTCATCGCATTCATCCATGCGCGCTTTAGGGTCCCAGCAATTGCATCCAACTTCCCTGAAAAAACGATCATCCATCATCATTCTCGCGCAGCCAGTTTTATGATGATCCAGATGTATGAATCCACCATACCCGAATTTCGATTTGAAATCTGGAATGTGTTCGGGAAGGATATGCGTGTGAATATCTATGGAGAGAATGTCCTTCATAAACTCAGCTCTCAGCACTATCTATAAAGCGTGGATCAACATCCATAACATGACCACAATTCGAACAAGAGCGCATATCTTTAGAGTTATAGAATTCCTTGAAACGAGGTAGAAAATCTTTTTCAATATTGGTCAATGGAAAATAGGTTTCATGCAATTTCTCATTGCACTGATCACAGAACCAAAGCAGTCCATCTATGTCGCCTTCCTTGCGTTTGCACTCGATTACTAACCCTATAGAACCTTCACTTCTCATGGGGGAGTGAGGAACCTTGGCTGGGTGCAGGTACATATCTCCGGGGCCTAATAGAATATCAACCGCTTTCCCATCTTCTTGGATCCTCACATTGATATTCCCTTCTAATTGATAGAAGAGCTCTTCTGTCTCGTTATAATGGTAGTCTTTACGGGCATTAGGGCCAGCTACTATCATAACTATGTAATCCCCGGCTTCACGATAGAGATTCCTATTCCCCACAGGTGGTTTCAATTCATGACGGTGTTCATCGATCCATTTTTGGAGATTGAAAGGACGTTGGATAGGCATGTTAGTCATTTAATAGATGAGCTGCTAAGATAACGGCTTTGATCTAAGGCCCTATTTATCTTCTTGAGAATTGTGGGAATAGAGAAAGTCTTACCTTCAAAGCATGAGAAAAATCCTGTTCCTCTGCATCGCTACTCTCTTCATTTTCAGCTCCTGTAAGAAGGACGAAGTGGACCAAAAAGCCTTGGATGATGAGATTATCCAGAAATATATAGCTGATCATTCCTATACAGCCTCAAAAACCAGCTCCGGCCTTTATTATGTGATAGATGTGCAAGGAGCTGGCTCTTACCCTACGGCAGACAGCACAGTCACAGTGGCCTATGTGGGCAAGCTCTCCAATGGAGGAGTCTTTGACCAGTCAAATTCTCTTGGTGCCACATTTCCACTGGCCAATGTAATTCAAGGGTGGAAAGAAGGAATCCCTTATTACAGCGAAGGAGGCGAAGGCGTTCTCTTAATCCCATCCCACTTAGGATATGGAGCGAGCGGATCAGCAAGCATACCAGCAAATTCAGTCTTGATTTTCGAAATAGTATTAATCGATGTGCAATGAGATATTTTAACATCCTTATACTTATTTTTTTATGTGCTTGCCAAAGCTCTGCTCCGTCTGATGTAGTGAAACCAGATATCTCTGCTGATCCTTGCGCATATGTAACCATGACGGGTAAGGCTGATCAATCTACAGGTGGAATCCGCATGATTCCTATCAGCACTCCTATAGGTGATTTCAAGGTCTGGACTAAGAGGATTGGGAATAATCCGAGCAAGAAAGTCCTTCTTCTTCATGGGGGACCTGGAGGGACGCACGAATTCTTCGAGAGCTTTGAAGGTTATTTTCCACAAGAAGGAATTGAATTCTACTACTATGACCAGTTGGGCTCCTACTATAGTGACCAACCAAGTGACACGAGTCTTTGGACTATTTCTCGATTCGTAGAAGAAGTAGAACAGGTAAGAAAAGCACTAAATCTGGGACCTGATAATTTCTATCTCTATGGTCAGTCTTGGGGTGGTATTCTCGCCATGGAATATGCATTGAAGTATCAAGAACATTTGAAAGGTCTGATTATCTCTAATATGGTCATGAGTATTCCTGAATACAATAAATATGCGAAAGATGTTTTGGGCCCAGCTATGGACCCCGCTGTCCATAAAGAATTGATGGCCATAGAGGCTAAGCAAGACTTCGATAATCCTCGTTATCTTGAATTACTTTTTGAACATCATTATACACAGCACATCATGCGCAAGCCACTTGCCGAATGGCCAGAGTCAGTGAATCGTGCCTTCAAACACTTGAATCCTGAGGTGTATATCTACATGCAAGGTTATAGTGAATTCGGGGTAACAGGCGATGCCACATTGATTGATTGGGATGTTAGAAGTCGTCTGAAAGAAATCAAGGTTCCCACACTCAGTATAGGAGCCTCACACGATTCCATGGACCCAGAACATATGCGATGGTTAGCTGATCAGGTGCAAGATGGAACCTTCCTTCTTTGCCCTGAAGGGTCACATCTTTCTCAATATGATGATCAGTCGCATTTCTTTCCAGGCCTGATCGATTTCATTCATAAAGTGGACGCTAAAAAATAAATCATTCACTGCTCATGCTTCATTGAAAAAGTCATCACGAACACAAAAAAACCTTCTATCATGAGATCTTTTATATTCACTATGCTCTTTACAGTTTCTCTGATTCTACTTAGCGCCCAGGGGCATGAACCTGATTATACGTGTCATGGAAAGCATCAACTAGTTCCTACGCGTTCCTTGAGCCTAGATGAGCAGCGTATGATGGATGATAGCAATGCTCGCAGCGACACCTTTGACATTCAACACTATGAAATTCATATAGACATAACTGATTATTTCGGTCAGACTATTAACTGTCACGCGACCATTGAGATTAAACCGCTCATGGATGGAGAAGAGGACATTAGACTTGACTTGAAAGACCTATTTATCGACTCTATTTATGTGGATGGATCACCGAGTACATTCACACATATAGGAGAAGTATTAGAGATAGCATTACAAGAAAGTACCGTTACTAATGAATCATTCTTTCTTGACGTATGGTATCAAGGACATCCGTACCAAGATCCACAATGGGGAGGTTTCTATTTCGAGAATAATTACATCTATAATCTCGGGATAGGACTGAGTACCATTCCCCCTAATTTCGGGAGGGTTTGGTATCCTTGTTTTGACACGTTTGTTGAGCGTGCGACTTATGATTGGCATGTGACCAGTGCGAATGGAATGGTTCCTCATTGCCAAGGAGAATTGATTTCTGAGCTTCAATTAGAAGGGGATACGATTAGCAGACATTACGCGCTAGACATTCCTATTCCCACGTATCTTTCAGCCATAGCTGCTGCTAACTATGTGAGTATAGAATATGACCACCAAGGAGCGTATGGGGCCATCCCTGTGAAGCTACATGCGAAGAGTGGCCAAGAGACAGCCATGGAGACTAGATTCGCAAATCTGCCTGCAGCCATTGATGCCTTGGAGTATTGGTTTGGGCCCTACATTTGGAATAAAGTAGGCTATGTGATGACCACAGTGGGAGCCATGGAACATGCAACCAATATCGCCTATCCACAGAGTATGATGTCCCAAACCGGAGCTTCAAATGAAGGCCTTTTCACTCATGAATTAGGACATCTTTGGTGGGGTGATATGGTTTCTCCTGAAATACGAAATCACATGTGGCTCAAGGAAGGAAACGCAGAGTACAGTCAGCACCTTATGCGTGAGTGGTTAAGTGGAGAAGAAGAATTCAAAGCGGAAGTAAAAGACAACCACCTGTATGTGCTAGAAACCGCAGACTATAATGATGGCGGATTCTATGCATTATCTCCTATTCCTGATGAAATTATCTATGGCAGAACCACCTATTATAAAGGCGCTTCTGTAGTCCATAATCTAAGGGGATACATGGGTGATTCTTTGTTCAGAGTGGGGATGCAAGCGGTCCTAGACACTTTTTATCTCAGCTACATGAATCCTGAAGATTTCAAAGGAGTACTCTCAGGAAGCACGGGTGTTGACTTGACTGATTTCTTCAATGACCAAGTCTATTCCCCTGGCTTCAGCACGTTCGTTTTAGACTCTATGGAAACTACCGAAATAGGTGGAGGCCAGTATTCTCATCATCTCTATCTCCAGCAGAAATTAAGGGCATGTCCAAGCCATTATTCCAATGTCCCCTTGGATATAAGTTTCATGGATTCTAATTGGATTAAGCATAAACAAACTATAAGCGCTTCAGGTCAATATGCGGAGGTAGATCTCATCACTGATTTCAATCCTCTATTGACCATATTGAATGGAGAGAACAAACTCAATCAGGCTCGCATGGACTATGAAAGTATCCTCACAGAGACCACGAATACTATCACCCTTCCTTGGGTTGAATTCAAGTTGAAAGTGGAGGAAATTAATGAAGGAGATTCAGCCTTTTTCCGCGGAGAACATCACTGGGTAGCTCCTGATACATATAGTATTGGAGGAGACATTATAGAACTCACTAATGGTCATTACTTCACGGTAGGAGGAGAATGGCCTGAAGGAATGAGACTTACAGGCCGCTTCGATTATGTGGGTGTTTTCCCGCATCATTTCGATTATGATTTAGTGAATTCTGGATCAGAGGAAAGCATTGGACTAGTGTATAGACCTGATGCCTCAGAACCTTGGGAAATATATCCATACACATCCATGACAGGAGTGGGCGGAAGCAATGGAACTGCAAAAGCAGATAGCCTCATGAAGGGAGACTATACCTTCGCCAGATTGGAATCAACGGTAGGGATTAAAGATGCAGAAAATATAGCGTTTAGCATATTTCCAAATCCGGTTCGTGATGAATTCGCTCTTAGCTCGACTTTGAAAGGCATTTATATGCTAGAAATCATGGACCCTATGGGTCAAGTAATTCAAAAGAATCGCGTGATGTTCTCGGAAGGCGGTAATACTATCCTCTCTTTGAAGAACAAAGCCGTTGGAATGTATCTGATACGATTGACTTCAGAGGAAAACGGAGAAGAAGTTATCCTTAATGTCTTGAAGGAGTGACTTGAGATGGAATGCAAATCGAATTTCGCGCTGTTTTAAACTCATCTATCCCTTTCGTCTTGCGTGCTTCTGTACTTTTAACTATCTCCTTTGCCGTTTTTCTATGATCATACTTCCTTAACCACGCTCTAGCTGAAATCTCATCGTAAAAAACTTCTTCAGGAAAACCATTGCTCGGTATAATCATCATGATAAGTCTCATCATAGCTCTTAAGAAAGATTTATCTATTACAATAGCATTGGTTGTATAGAAAGATATGGTAGAAAATTCGCGTATTTAACTCTTGGCCTCTTTGGTCAATATCACCCTGTCTGAGATGGCAGTTATCACAGGATAAGGACCTCCTAATATTTTCTCCAACACGTTGCTAGCCTCTATATAATCCTTGGCGTATGTCAGATCAACTGTCACATTAGGACGCACGTTGAAATTAACTATACCCTCATCAAGTAAGAAAACATCGAAAATCCGTGTTTCTACCAGAACATTTTTATTCTTGAAGCTCATGATATTACTATGGTAAGAAATTCATTTCTACCAATTAAATCTTCACTCTGTCAAGTAGTTCTGAGAAACGTTTAAAGATCTACTAAAATTCAGTCTTCAAAATATTACCAATTCCTCTCTCTAGGTCAGAGTCATACATTCAGTCGTACTTTTTCTGTCCAATTAGTTCGACTCTTCAATTAACTCAGCAGGACACACCTTAGGGTCAGTCCATGCCTAATTCACTTCCGCAATCCATTTTATACCCTTTTCTAAACTAGGGAACCCCTCTTTCGAATGTTTGTCTTGATTAACTAAAGTCAATAGAAGATTCATCATTCTCTGAACGATATTTTTTCTCCACAATCACGACATTAGAGAGCATGAATCTATCTTAATCTTTAAAATCACGCATGAAATTACTCCCCTCCTAATCAATCATGATTATTCCCGTAACAGAGGTCATGGTAGGAAATTTACCCCTATAAATCATTCTTTCGGATAAGCCCACCTATCCTCTGAAAGAGGTCAAACATACGGGGCTGATATACAAGTGTTTTGTCACAATAATGATGTGAAAAATGATTCATGTTCAAAACATGAACATGGCTTTATAAGAGTACATTCGGTCCATGAATTGAACGAACGCGTTCTTGGAAACCGACCATTTCCAACTCCCTTTGTCCACATACACTAAGTTATCCTATGTGGACTTTTACGTCAGATTAGATCCTTTTGTTGAGATTCTGCTGCGAACATTGATCTTTAGAGATTATCGGAAAACAGATAAAACAGACTTGGTTTTTCATTTGAGTAAGCAAACGACCCCTAACCAGAAACGTTATGATGTGTCATGTTCAATTTTAAAAAGTCCCCAGATTCCCTTGTACTCATTTCAGGAATCCTTATTCTCTTCACTATTTTGACTTGGCTTATTCCCGCAGGAGAATTTCTGCGTGAAGAAGTGAATGGACGCATATTGGTCGTTCCAGGAACCTATCAGGAAACAATAAGTTCAGGGCAGAACATCTTTGACTTATTGATGTCTCCTTTCAGAGGATTTGAAGCAGCCGCTGAGATCATTGCATTCGTGCTTTTAGTAGGAGGCGCATTCCAGATGCTTACCAGCACTGGGGCTATAGATGCAGGCTTATTTAAGATCCTTGAAATCGCTAAAAAGAACCCAGCTTCGCGTTCATGGATTATTGTGGTATTGATGTCCATTTTTTCGCTAGGAGGAATGTCCTTTGGCATGAGTGAAGAAACCCTGGTATTTGTGCTCATCACTTTACCACTTGCCCGAAGTATGGGGTATGATGCCATTGTTGGAGTAGCCATTCCTTTCGTTGGAGCAGGAATGGGATTCGCGGGTGCGGCATTCAATCCGTTCACGGTAGGTATCGCACAAGGAATCGCTGAGTTACCCCTCTTCAGTGGATTTGAATACCGCCTGTTGGTCTGGGTAGGATATACATTGATAGGCATCTTGTTCACGTTGTACTATGCTCGTGGGTTAGACAAAGGAAAATTTCAACCTTTCTGGCCAGAGAAAAGCATTGTCACAACCGTGGAGGTTATTCCACTTAATTTTAGAAGGAAGTTGATCCTCCTCCTTTTCGGATTGTCATTGGTCATGGTCATGGTAGGAGCAGTGAATTACGACTGGTACATTCCTGAAATTTGTGCCCTCTTTGTCACCTTAGGAATCTTGTCAAGTATCGTTGGAAAACGAGGTGCCAATGAAAGCATAGATTCCTTTTATGAAGGCGCTAAAATGCTCTTGCCAGCAGCTCTAGTGATTGCCCTGTCGAATGCAGTGCTCGTAATTGCAACTGAAGGGCATATCATAGATACCATGCTCTATTCCCTCTCAGGAATTATGGATGGATTCCCTAAAGTGGTCTCCGTAGAGCTTATGTTTCTCGTTCAAGGATTCATTAATTTCTTTATTCCATCAGGCTCAGGACAGGCAGCTATCACCATGCCGGTAATGACTCCTTTAGCTGACTTATTGGGAATTAGCAGACAGACTGCCGTCCTAGCCTATCAGTTCGGTGATGGTCTCTTTAATCTAATCATCCCAACCAGCGGAGTGACCATGGGTATTTTGTCCATTGCAGGCATTCCATATATGGTTTGGATGAAGTGGATATGGAAGATGTTCCTGATCGCTGTCCTAGCATCTATGATTTTCTTAGCGCTCCCGGTTACAGTGTTTACTTGGTGAAAGCTATCCTTTTCATTTTGTTAGTTCTTGTTGATTTTTAGTCAAAGTGAAGCGTGCTTATTATGACCTTTGCACTGGTTATGAGAGAGCTTTTAGTTGAAAATCCCCTGGTCCTTCTTTTTGTTGTGGCCGCTTTGGGCTATTTGATAGGTAATATCCGCATTGCAGGGTTTTCCTTGGGAGTGGCAGCAGTGCTATTTACAGGGCTTTTCATAGGAGCACTAGATCCTCGTTTTTCCATTCCTGACGTCATTCTACAGTTGGGCTTGGCTATCTATGTGTATTCCGTTGGCTTAAGCTCAGGTCCAGCCTTCTTCGAGATGTACCGCAAGCATGGCCTGAAGGATTTCGGTTTTATCATTCTCACCCTCCTGTTCACGGGCGTTATCACCGCATTTCTATGGTTTTTAATGGACCTTACCGCTGCCAATGCCACGGGTATCTATGCAGGAAGCACAACGAACACCGCAGCACTCGCAGGACTGCTTGACTATATAGATGGAAATTTTAAAAGCGCAGCAGCCAAGGCCTTGGCTGAGCAGGCGGTAATAGGCTATAGCTTCTCTTATCCCATGGGTGTTCTAGGCAGTATGATCGCTATCGTATTGGTGCAAAAGCGACTAAAGATAGATTTCAAGGAAGAGACTAGAAAGTGGCGCAACACCTATCCACTAGATGAAGTATTGAGCTCATGTGCTGTAGAAGTGCTGAATGAAGATGTCTGTGAGAAACCTCTTCGTGATATCATGATAGGCAAGGACTGGAATGTGAATTTCGGGAGGATCTTACATGAAGGAAGACTGAACCTCATCAACTGGAGTACAGAATTCAAGCTGGGTGACAAGGTGATTCTAGTAGGAAGTGAAGATGATCTGGAGACCGTCATTCAGACCTTTGGGCGCAGGGTGAAAATGCCCCATACCAAGGATCATAAGGCCTTTGATACCCGTATGATCTTTGTTTCCAATGAACTCATGGCCGGAAAAACCATTGCCTCCTTGAACTTGGATGAGCGCTTCAATGCCATCATCACCCGAATACGCAGGGGAGATGTGGAGATGCTTGCCAAAGCTGATACGGTATTGGAACTGGGAGACCGTATTCGATTCATGGCCAGGAGAAAGGACCTCAAAGAACTTTCAGAACTTTTTGGCGATTCGTACCATCAATCGAGCAAAGTGAATCTCTTCAGTTTCGGAATAGGAATGGGGCTCGGTCTACTCTTGGGGAATGTGACCATAGACCTAAGTCCTGATATCTCTTTTAAACTCGGATATGCTGGTGGGCCATTGATCGTGGGCCTCTTATTGGGAGGGCTCCGCAGAACGGGACAGGTGCTTTGGTCCCTGCCTTATGGTGCCAATGTGACCTTACAACAGATAGGCCTCATCTTACTCTTAGCCTCGCTTGGAATCAAATCAGGAAGTGCCTTGGTGACCAGCCTGAGTATGGAGGGATTATGGATTGTTTTGGCCTCAGCGGTAATCAGTATTACCTCAGCCGCAACGACATTATATGTAGGATATAAAGTGATGAAAAAGCCCTTTGGATTGCTCATGGGTATGGTGGCTAATCAGCCTGCCATCTTGGACTTCGCCTTAGAAAGAGGAGGGAACAGATTGCCCATGTTCGGGTTCACTATGATTTTCCCCATAGCGCTGATTTTAAAGATCATCATCGCTCAGATGCTGTTCATTTTCTTGAATTGAAGAGCCTCTCGCAGGGTCATATGACATGAAGAGAAATCTTGAAACCCTAGCCTTTCTATTTCGTATAAGAAGAGCCGAAAGGCTTTATCTGTACCTGTGAAATATTATCTGAGTATCATCTTATTGAGTTTTACACTTTCTGGTCTATTTGGCCAGGAAGGGCCAATATGGTTGGACCAGCACCTCAAGCCCTGCAAAAAGAATAATGGCTTACTCTATATGAAGGTGGCCCAGAGCACTGGCGCATATGAACTGGAGGTCATGGACAAGAGCCATAATAAGATTATGAAAGGCCAAAGCCTAGATCCAAAAGGGACCGTATGGAATGGAAACTTCGAATTCTATCATCCTGATGGAAATATAGAAAGCCGAGGATTATATCAAGAAGGTGCCAAAGTAGGTGTTTGGGAGCGTTTTGATTCAAAAGGAAATCAGCTTGCAGAGCGTATGTACGCTGCCTTTGACCATAAGAGCATGGCCTATTTCTATGTGGATCAAATGCCAGTATATAGAGGTGGAGAAAAAAAATTCCAAGAATTTTTGAAACTTTCTTGGAAAGAGATCGTAAACGACAATGTATTCCTTGAAAAGGAAGGGCCATTAGAGCTTTCCTTTATAGTAACTGAAAAGGGTTCTGTAGTGAGTCCTAGGTTTACTCAAGGTGTATCAGCGGAATGGGATGCAAAAGCATTGAACCTACTGACCGTGATTCCTGATTGGGTCCCTGGTAAAAACCAAGGAGAAAATGTAAGGGTGAAAGTCAGATTGCTTATCGAGCTATGGGAATGAATAAGAGATTGAAGATTTAGTTTGGTTAGTTTAATGGTTGGAAGAGCCCCGTTTCAAAGGAAACGGGGGTTTTTCTTTTTACGGCCAATCAGAACCCTACTTTCTCCCTTACTCTTTCCAGAACGCCTCTTGCCACTGATCTTGCGCGTGTCGCTCCCTTGGCTAAGACTTCATTCAAGCCAGCTTTATCAGCCAGTAATTCCTCGAAAGCTCTTCTCTCTCCTGCGAATCTCTCCATTATCAGCTCGAATAATTCCTGCTTTGCATGTCCATACCCGAATCCGCCTGCCAGATATTTTTTGCGCATTTCCTTTATCTGATCTTCGTTGGCCAGTAATGCGTATAGCGCAAATGCATTGCAGGTATCCGGATTCTTAGGGTCTTCTAAGGCCGTGCTGTCGGTAACGATTCCTAAGACCTTCTTTCTCAATGCTTTTTCAGGCAAGAATATATTCAAGGTATTATCTCTGGACTTGCTCATCTTATTCCCATCCGTACCGGGCACGTACATGCTTTCTTCTTGCACTTTATCCTTGGGAAGTACGAAGGTCTCTCCCATTTGATGATTAAATCGAGCTGCTACATCACGCGTCATTTCAAGATGTTGCAATTGATCTTTGCCCACAGGAACATATTCTGCATCATACAGCAATATGTCTGCAGCCATAAGCATGGGATAGCTAAAGAGTCCAGCGTTCACATCCTCTAGTCGATCTGCCTTGTCCTTAAAGGAATGAGCCAAAGTCAAGCGCTGATACGGATAGAAACAGCTCAAATACCAAGCCAATTCGGCCGTTTCAGGCACATCGCTTTGACGATAGAAAACAGTGCGCTCTGCATCCAATCCACAAGCGAGCCAAGTGGCTGCCACTTCATAGGTATTCTGTCTCAACACTTCTCCATCCTTGATTTGAGACAGGGAATGCATGTCTGCGATGAAAAGAAAGGATTCATTCGCAGGATTCTTAGCCATACGAATAGCTGGCAAAATTGCGCCCAATAAATTTCCAAGATGAGGGGTTCCAGTACTCTGAACTCCTGTTAATATCCTTGACATTTCTCTGTTTTGAGGGCGAAGTTAAGAGAATGCAATATAGAGTTAGAATATAGCTTCTATTCCATGGACGCACATACATTTAAAGCCTATCTTTGTAATCACTAAAAAACCCTTCATGATAAGAACATTACTCCTCTCGTTTAGCTTTTTACTTCTTGCTTCAAGCTCCTATGCGCAATGTGAAGACGGTCGCTACAGGGATATGATTTTCCCAGGATTCACTGTAACCAGTGATGTACTTTATGGAAATAACATCAATTATCAAGGTCTCGCTCAAGACCTTTTCTTAGATATATATCGCCCTGAAGGAGATACAGAGACAAGCCGTCCATTGATTGTAGTTTCTCATGGAGGTTCCTATGTAAGCGGGTCTAAGACAGGCCTGGACGTAGTTCCCTTCTGCCGTGATATGGCGAAGATGGGTTACGTGGTAGCCTCAATCCAATACAGGCTTGGAGTTCCTTTGACTTTTGATTTAGAAGGACCCTTCAAAGAAGCTGTGCTTCGTGGTACACATGACTCTCGAGCAGCAGTTCGTTTTTTCAGAAAGAATGCAGCTGAGAATGGCAACCAATATGGAATAGATCCAGATAAAATATTCTTTGCCGGTAGTTCTGCTGGTGCATTCAATGCTCTGCATCTTGCCTATATGGATACGGAAGCTGAGATTTCTCAGTATGTAGATCAATCAGTAGCAGGCCTTGGAGGAGGAGTGGAAGGTGAGAGCGGAAACGCAGGATATTCCTCAGAGGTTTCAGGTGTAATCAATATTGCAGGAGCGCTCGCAAGCCCTGACCTGATGCAAGAAGGTGATGCTCCAGTATGCAGTTTCCACGGCACAGGAGATACTGTGGTTCCTTTCGGCACGGATATGTTAACCATTTCAGGATTCATAGATATTGATACCGTACATGGTAGTTCTATCATTGACGCAAGAGCCGAAGTTTTAGGCATCGAGCATTGCTTAACAGTACAGTGGCTTCAAGGACACGTACCACATGTGACCAATGTCCTTTATTACGATTCTTTACGAAGCGTTTCAAGTAATTTCCTTTCTCATCTGGTCTGTCCACAGATAGACTTGGATTGTGAATACAGAACAATTGACATCGCAACGTCATTGCCAGAATTCCAAGTTACTGAATCTAAAATATGGCCTAACCCTGCGAGCACTGAATTACATATCCTTTCAGGTACGATGAGAGGAGGAAATTTCATGATGCTAGACGTTACAGGACAGAAAGTGCGTTCTGGAATTCTGGGAGCTACAGAAAAAGTGGTTCCCTTAGAAGGCTTACCTAACGGGCTCTATTTACTTCAACTTCAAGATGAGCGAGGAATGCGCACCATGCGTTTTCATAAAGCAGGGTATTGAACAACTCAAATTGAGCAGGTAATACGCGTACTCTCATTCTATTCTTTTGATTTTTAATTTCTTACTCTTGGAGTATTAAAATAAAGACTAGATGCCTTTTTCGAATGCCATTTCTGATTTCAGAGTTCCTTTTTCAAAGAGCAGATTCTTACAAGTCATCAGTCTGATCTTCGCAGTCTCATGGGGTTATACCCTATTGGAAACTAGTGATTATGCGAACTGGATTCTGGAAAATGTTCTTGTTTTGGGTTTTCTAGGCTATCTCATATTTACACACAAGAAGCGACAATTCAGTGACTTGAGTTATCTGCTCATATTCATCTACCTCTGCCTTCACATTTACGGAGCCATGCACACGTATGCTGAGAATCCTTTCGGGTATTGGCTCATGGACACCCTTGATCTAGCGAGAAATCACTACGATCGTATCGTGCATTTCGCTTTTGGATTCCTACTAGCATATCCTATGCGCGAACTTTTCTTGGTTCAATTAGGCTTTCAACCATGGGTGGGATGGGCGCTTCCCATTGAGATTACACTTAGCGTGAGCGGGCTGTATGAATTGATTGAATGGGCGGTAGCAGATATCTTTTTCAAGGCCCAAGGCTCAGCATATCTGGGAACTCAAGGTGATATATGGGATGCACAAAAGGACATGTTTTTAGCCACATTAGGGGCTATTCTAGCTACATCTATTGTTTCATCACTGAAAAAGGCCCTAACGATCAATTGACTTGTTAGTTGACCTAAAGGCACTCCTATTCAGCGCTAATAATTAGGTCTTTCCAAACCACACGAAAAGCATATTTTTAGCTTTTCCTTATGTCCCAAAGCCTCTCTTCATATCTCCTACTCTTTTTGACACTAGTAATAGCAGACTCATGTTTTGCTCAAACCACTATTGTCAGAGGAAAAGTGACTGATAACGAGACTGGTGAACCCATTCCTTTTGCTAACGTATATTTCATCGATACAAAGTCAGGTGCAATTACAGACATTGATGGAAAGTATTATTTAGAGACCTATTACACGTCTGATTCACTTCGTGCATCGTCCTTGGGATATATCCCCGATACTAAACGCGCTTATACAGATAAGGACCAGACCTTGAACTTTATCTTGAATACTTCGAGCATTATGCTTGAAGCGGCCATCATTCGTCCCACAGAAGAGGAGAATCCCGCGCATCCTATCATAAGGAATATCCTGAAGAACAAAGACATTAACAATCGAGAGAAATTAGAGGCCTACGAGTATGAGCTTTATAATAAAGTAGAATTCGATCTTAATAATTTCTCAGAGGAATTTACCCAACGAAGGATTATGCGTCCTTTTCAGTTCATCTTTGATGGAATAGATTCTACTGAGGAAAAAGTCTATCTCCCTCTCTTCATGACGGAGTCTATGTCGGATTTCTATTACCGCAAGAATCCGAAGATTTCCAAAGAGCACATCACCGCTACCAAGGTATCAGGCATAGAGAATAAAAGCGTCTCACAATTTCTGGGTG